>OGMF01000463.1_pt1 | contig 45992 bp, 31 predicted proteins | sample 1572921 | NCBI WGS metagenome assembly OGMF01 (sample SAMEA2581919, study PRJEB24529) | metagenome | biome: Human gut stool | place: China | collected 2011 | reverse complement strand
TAACGCTCGGCGTTTACGGAATGTCGCTTCTTCCCGGGGTTATGGGTGCGGCAATCGCATATTCAATCGCCGACCGCCCCGGTATTGCGCCCGGCTTGCTGATGGGTATGATTGCTCAGAACATGGGCGCGGGCTTCCTCGGCGGTATGCTCGGCGGCTACCTTGCAGGTTATTTCGTTGAGCTTCTCAAAAAGCATCTCAAGGTTCCCAAGTGGGCGCAGGGGCTTATGCCGATGATGATTGTTCCGCTGCTTGCTTCAATAGTAATCGGTCTTGTAATGTTCTTCGTAATCGGCGGTCCGATTGCATGGGCGTCCGAAGCTCTTAAGAACTTCCTCACGAATATGCAGACGGGCTCGCGCGGAGTGTTTGGCGCAATAATGGGCGCAATGGCAGCGTTCGATTTCGGCGGCCCGGTCAACAAGGTTGCTTCGCTGTTTGCCGACGGTCTGCTTATGGACGGGGTTTACGGCCCTGAGGCTGTTAAGATTTGCGCTTCCATGATTCCCCCGTTCGGCGTTGCTCTTTCGTGGCTCATCAAAAGGTCAAGATATACAAAGAGCGAAACCGATAATATCAAAATTGCTTTCCCGATGGGAATATGCATGATAACCGAGGGCGTTATCCCGATTGCCGCGGTTGACCCCATCAGAGTTATTCTTTCGTGCTCTGTCGGCGCTGCTGTGGGCGGCTCGCTCATCATGCTGCTTAATGTCGGCTCAATGGTTCCCTCGGGCGGAATGTTCATTGTTCCGGCAATGATTAATCCGTGGGGCTTTATGATAGCTCTTATCTCCGGAACGATTGTGACTGCGCTTCTGCTTACGGTTCTTAAAAAGGACGCAAAGGAAGAGGACAGCGTTGTTCTTGACGAGGACGAGGAGGAGCTCGACCTTTCAAGCGTTAAAATAGGCTGATAATCTGCGGAAAGGAACTGACAAATGTACGTTTCAATGAAAAACATGCTCTCCGACGCGAATGCGAATAATTATGCCGTTATGGCGATAAACTGCTTCAATATCGAAACGGTACGCAGCGTTATCCGCGCGGCGGAGGAGGAAAATGCGCCGATAATAATCAATATATTTCAGGATCATCTGCTCACGCACTGCGACAGCGAGCTTATCACCCCCGTTGTGAAAACGCTTGCAAGCCGCGCAAACGTAAGCGTGGCGCTGAACTATGACCACGGCCAGGAGAAAAAGTATCTTATCAAAGCGATTGACGACGGGTTTTCATCGGTTATGATTGACGCGTCACGGCTTGATTTCGAAAACAATATTGCAATGACAAAGGAAATTGCCGATTATGCACATGCGCACGGAGCAAGCGCCGAGGGGGAAATAGGCTGCCTCGGCGCAAGCGAGGGCGGCGAATTTACCGGTGAGTCAATGTATACCGACCCGAAGCAGGCAAAGGAATTTTTCGAGCGCACGGGAATTGACGCACTTGCAATATCAATCGGTACCTCGCACGGGAATTATCCCGAGGGAATGGTTCCGAAGTTTGACATTGAGCGCCTGCGCGAAATAAAGCGGCTGACAAACGCTCCGCTCGTGCTTCACGGCGGCAGCGGCTCGGGCGAGGAAAATATTTTAAACTCCGTCAAAAACGGAATCAATAAAATAAACGTCGGCTGTGATTTTATGAACGCAAACCGTGACGCGGCGGCAAAGCTGCTGCGCGAAAACCCGGAAATCAATTACTTTGATTTGATTCACAAAACGGAAAAGGAAAGCGTCGGGCTTGTGAAGTATTATATCGGATTGTCAGGCTCGGCGGGAAAGAACAAAAATTTAAACTAATTTTTAAACGAGGAGATGTGTTATTATGTTGATTAACATGAAAGAAATGCTTGAGGTTGCCGACAAAAACGGATTTGCCGTTCCGGCATTCAACATCGGAAGCGAAGCGATTCTCAAGGGTGTTGTGCAGAGCGCGAACGAAAAAAATGCGCCCGTAATTCTTGCAATTCACCCCACGGAGCTTGAATTTCTCGGTGACAGCTTTATAAAAACCTGCATTGAGGAAGCTCATAATTCGCGCGTTCCCATGGTTATCCATCTTGACCACGGCGGAAAGTTTGAAGAAATTCTCCGCGCAATCCGCTGCGGCTTCACCTCGGTTATGATCGACGCTTCTCATATGTCCTATGAGGACAACATTGCAATCACGAAGAAGGTTGTTGAGGTTGCGCATCCGTCAAACGTTTCCGTTGAAGCAGAGCTCGGAACAATCGGAACAACCGGCGACTCCTACGAGGGCGGTTCGGATGATATTATCTATACCGACCCCGAACAGGCGAAGGACTTTGTTGAAAAAACCGGTATCGATTCGCTTGCCGTTGCAATCGGAACGGCTCACGGAATCTATCCGAAGGACAAAAAACCGGAGCTTAAGCTTGACCTTCTTAAAACTATCCGCGAAACGGTTTCCGTTCCGCTCGTGCTCCACGGCGGTTCAAGCAATCCCGATGACGAGATTGCAGCGTCGGTTAAAATCGGTATTTCGAAGATTAACATCTCAAGCGACATTAAGTTTGCATTCTATAAGAAGTGCCGCGAGGTGCTTTCCGAAAATCCGAAATGGATTGAGCCGAATGCGATTTATCCGCCCTGCATCGATGAGATGAAAAAGGTTGTTGAATTTAAGATGAATCTTTTTAACGACATCGGCAAGGCAGAGCTTTATAAGTAAATAACCGTAAAAATGCGGAGCTGCGGCAGGAATTTTGCCGCAGCTCCTTTTGCGTGACAAAATGTGAAAAAAATATTAAAAAGCTGTTGACAAACAGGCTGAATTAGTGTATACTCATTCTTGTTGTAAAGCTTGTTTGCTTTACAGAGGTGGTAAAAATATGGAGAAAAATCTGATTTACAGTGAGCTGCTTGATATTTACAGCGCGCTTTTAACCCCGAAGCAGGTTGAAGCAATGGAATATTACTATTACAGTGATTATTCGCTCGGTGAGATTTCGGAGCTGATGGACATTTCGCGCCAGGGCGTGCGTGATTTCATAAAGCGTGCCGAGGGAATTATTGACGAAACCGAGGCAAAGCTTCATCTTGTCGAGAAATTCCGTGCCGCGGCGCTTATCGCCAAGGACGCGGAGAAAATTGTTTCGGAAAACAAGCGGCTGTCGAACATACAAAGTATCGACGCGCTCGCAAAGGACATTCTGAAAAAGGCAGCAATGATTGAGAACGGAGAAAAGTAATGGCGTTTGAATCTTTGGGCGAAAAGCTACAGGAAACATTTAAAAAGCTTAAAGGGCAGGGCGTTGTCACGGAAAAGGACATAAAGGCTGCCATGCGTGAGGTGCGTATGGCGCTGCTTGAAGCCGACGTCGGGTACAAGGTTGTCAAGGAGTTTGAAAAGCGCGTGTTTGAAAAAGCAACCGGCAGCGAGGTGCTTGAAAGCCTCACGCCCGGTCAGCAGATAATCAAAATCGTGCGCGACGAGCTGACGTGGCTTATGGGCGGAGCGCAGACAAAGCTCACGGTTTCTCCGAAGCCGCCGACGGTTTACATGCTTGTCGGATTGCAGGGCGCAGGTAAAACAACAACTGCGGCAAAGCTCGGCGGAGTGCTGAAAAAGCAGGGCAAGCGACCGCTTCTTGTCGGGTGCGATGTTTACCGCCCGGCGGCGATAACGCAGCTTAAGGTTGTGGGGGAGCAGCTCGGACTCGGCGTCTATGCCGATTTTGACACGAAAAACCCCGTTGACATTGCGCGCACAGCCGTTGAAACGTGTGACCTTTCAAGATACGACACCATTATTCTGGATACGGCGGGGCGTCTGCACATAGATGAGAAGCTCATGGATGAGCTTTTGAATATCAAAAATACTGTTAAACCGACCGAAATTCTGCTTGTTGCCGATGCAATGACAGGTCAGGACGCGGTTACGGTTGCTTCAAGCTTTGACGAAAAGCTCGGAATTGACGGAATCATTATGACCAAGCTGGACGGTGACACGCGCGGCGGCGCGGCGCTCAGCGTTCGTGCAGCAACGGGTAAGAATATCAAGTTTGCCGGAATGGGCGAAAAGCTTACCGATCTTGAACCGTTTTATCCCGACAGAATGGCGTCGCGTATTCTCGGAATGGGCGACATGCTTTCGCTTATTGACAAAGCGCAGGAAGCATTTGATGAGAAAAAGGCTGCGGAGCTTGAAAAGAAGCTGCGCGCACAAAGCTTTGACTTAAACGATTATCTTGAGCAGCTCCGTCAAATGAAGAATATGGGCTCGCTCGAAAGCTTGCTTGCAATGGTGCCGGGCATAGGTTCAAAGGCGCTGCGCGGTGCGAAAATAGATGAAAAGCAGCTTGACAGAACGGAAGCGATAATCTGCTCGATGACGAAGCAGGAGCGTGAAAACCCCGAAATAATCAACGGTAGCCGCAAGCGCAGAATTGCCGCAGGGTGCGGTCTCGGCGTTCAGGATGTGAATCTGTTTTTAAAGCAGTTTGAACAGATGCAGAAAATGATGAAGATGTTTTCAAATCCCAAAAGGCTTAAGAAAATGAGGTTTCCGTTTTAATTAAGATGATAACGAAAGTTATTATATATCAGGAGGCGCATGGCGCTTCCGCCAATAAATTTACGGAGGTGAAATAAATAATGGCAGTAAAAATCAGACTCAGAAGAGTCGGCGCAAAGAAGGCTCCGTTTTACCGTGTTGTTGTTGCCGATTCCCGTTACCCGCGTGACGGAAGATTCATCGAGGAAGTAGGAACATACGATCCGCTTACAAATCCCGCTGAATTTAAGGTTGACGGCGAAAAAGTAAAGCAGTGGATATCTAACGGCGCTCAGCCCACAGACACTGTTAAGAGCTTGCTTAAAAAGAACGGTGTGATTGAATAATCGCGCTGTTTGTGCGCACAGAAAAGGCAGCGCCTTTTCTGTGCCGAAACAAGCAGAGAGAGGATGAAATTACATGAAAGACCTTTTAGAAACGGTTGTAAAGCCTCTTGTTGACAATCCCGATGATGTGAACATAACCGAAACCGAAAGAGAAGACGCAGTTGTTCTTGAGCTGCGTGTTAATTCCGCGGATATGGGAAAGGTCATCGGCAAGCAGGGCCGCATTGCAAAGGCGATAAGAACGGTGATGCGCGCTGCTTCTCACAAGGACGGCAAAAAGGTTATTGTTGATATTGTTGAATAAGCAATGGACTGCAGCAAAACGGTTCGATTCATTTTGCCGCAGTCTTTTCATATATAAAGGAGGACGCGGTAAATGATATTGGCGGCTGAAATTGTAAACACTCACGGAACGCGCGGCGAGGTTAAGGCGCTGCATTATACTGACGGAGAACCGTTTTTCAAAAAGGTTAAAACGCTTTATAAAAAGGACGGCTCACCCGTGAAAATAAACGGATGGCGTTTTCGGAAGGGGAGCGTGCTTCTGTCGCTTGAGGGCGTGGAGGATATGACGGCAGCAGAAAAGCTGCGCTTTACCAAGCTTTATGTGCGCGAGGAGGATTTGCCGCCGCTTCCGGAGGGAGAGCATTATTTTTTCCAGCTTAATGGGCTTGACGGTGTGCTCCCCGACGGAACGGTTTTCGGTACGGTGACGGATGTTATTGAATCCGCTTCGGCAAATTTGCTTGAATTTACGAAAACAAACGGTGCAAAGGTGCTTATCCCAAAGCTGCCTGTTTTTGTTGACAGAGTAGAGCTCGAAAATAAAAAAATATATATAACTCCGATTGAAGGATTGATGGATAATGAAATTTAGTGTGCTGACGCTGTTTCCCGAAATGATGAACGCCCTCGGCGAAAGCATTATCGGCAGAGCCGTGAAAAAAGGAATAATCGAAACGGAATATATAAACATCCGCGATTTCACGAATGACAAGCACAGCCGGACGGACGATTATCCCTATGGCGCAGGCGGCGGAATGGTTATGCAGCCGCAGCCGATTTACGACGCTTACAAGAGTGTTTCGGCGGATTCGCCGCATGTTATCTATATGTCGCCGCAGGGAAAAACCCTCACACAGAAAAGAGCGCGCGAGCTTTCCCGGCACTCTCACATAGTAATCCTGTGCGGTCATTACGAGGGCGTGGACGAGCGCGTGCTCGAAGAAATTGTTGACGAGGAAATTTCAATCGGGGATTATGTTCTGACGGGCGGCGAGCTTCCGGCAATGGTGCTGATTGACTGTGTGTGCCGCATGGTGGAGGGAGTTCTCGACAGCGCTGAAACCGCGGAAACGGAAAGTCATTACAACGGTCTTTTGGAATATCCGCAGTACACGCGCCCTCCCGTTTTTATGGGGCGCGAAGTGCCTGAAATTCTTTTGAGCGGTCATCATGCAAATATTGAAAAATGGCGGCGCGAGCAAAGCCTTATAAGAACCGCGGAAAAACGCCCGGAGCTTCTTGAAAAAGCCGATATTTCGGAAAAAGAACGGTCATGGCTTGAAAATATTTTGAAAGAAAACGAAAAAAGATAATATCGTTATACTTTTTGATATTATATAACAAGAAAATTGCACCTTGTCATAGTATAATTATATTAATCAATCCGTTATGAAGCGGAAAAATAATGGGAGGGAATTAACATGAATTATCCTAAGATAGGTATTCGCCCGACGATTGACGGTCGCTGGGGTGGAGTAAGGGAAAGCCTTGAGGAGCAGACCATGAACATGGCAAAGGCTGCCGCAAAGCTGATTGAGGAAAACGTGTTCTATGCGGACGGAACGCCTGCACAGTGCGTTATCGGCTGCACAACAATCGGCAGCGGTGCAGAGGCTGCAAAGGTTTCGGAGCAGTTTTCAAAGGAAAACGTTGTTGCAACGCTCGCCGTAACGCCCTGCTGGTGCTATGGAAGCGAAACAATGGATCTTGACCCGAACACTATCAAGGCTGTTTGGGGCTACAACGGAACGGAGCGCCCCGGTGCGGTTTATCTTGCGGCGGTTATGGCTGCATTTGCGCAGCGCGGTCTGCCGGCATTTTCAATCTACGGTCACGATGTTCAGGATAAGGATGATACAAGCGTTCCGGCTGACGTTGCCGAAAAGATTATCCGTTTTGCAAAGGCAGCGCTGGCTGTCGGTCAGATGAAGAACAAGGCTTATGTCAACCTCGGCGGTGTTGCAATGGGAATTGCCGGCAGCTACTGCGACGCGGCATTTATGCAGAAATACCTCGGAATCCGTGCCGAATGGGTTGATATGACGGAGATTCTGCGCAGGATTAAGCTTGAAATTTACGATCATGACGAATACGACAAGGCGATTAAATGGGTTAAGGAAAACTGCAAGGAGGGCTTTGACAAGAATGCCGGAAAGCAGTTCCCCGAAATCATCAAAAAATCCAAGGTTGTTCCTGCCGATAAGGATTGGGAATTTATCACGAAGTTTACTATCGTTGTAAAGGATTTGCTGCACGGAAATCCCAAGCTTGCGGAAATGGGATGGAACGAGGAATCCCTGGGAAGAAACGGAATTGTCGGCGGCTTCCAGGGTCAGAGAATGTGGACAGACTGGCTTCCGAATGCCGATTTTACTGAAGCAATCATGGCATCCAGCTTTGACTGGAACGGTAAAAAACGTCCGTTTGCATTTGCAACCGAGAATGACACTCTCAACGGTATTGCAATGCTGTTTACAACGCTTCTCACAGGAAAAGCTCCGTGCTTCCACGATGTTCGTACATACTGGAGTCCCGAGGCTGTTGAGCGCGTAACCGGCAAAAAGCTTGCCGGCAAGGCTGCAAACGGAATAATTCACCTTATAAATTCCGGTGCAACGGCTCTTGACTGCACGGGCGCGGCAAAGGATGAAAAAGGCAACGGAACCGTTAAGCAGTGGTGGAATATGACCGATGACGACATCAAGGCTTGCCTCGGCGCAACGGATTGGTGCCGTGCCGATTATGAATACTTCCGCGGCGGCGGCTTCTCATCGCACTTTAAAACGCTTGCAGAAATGCCGGTCACAATGGTGCGCGTGAATATTGTTGAGGGCGTTGGGCCGACTCTTCAGATTGCCGAGGGCTATACCTGCGTGCTTCCCGATGATGTTCACGAAAAGCTCGACAAGAGAACAGACCCCACATGGCCGACAACATGGTTTGCTCCGCGCCTTACGGGAGAAGGTGTGTTTAAGGATGTTTACAGCGTTATGGCAAACTGGGGCGCAAATCACGGCGTAACGGTTCACGGTCATATCGGTGCAGACCTTATCACAATGGCTTCGATGCTGCGTATTCCCGTATCGGTTCACAATGTTGACAAGGATAAGATTTACCGTCCCCATTCATGGTCCGGCTTCGGCGCGGGCAGCGATGAAACGTCAACGGATTACAGAGCGTGCGAATACTACGGCCCGCTTTACAAGTAAGGAGAGAGCCGCATGTTAAAAGGAATACCGCCGATTATTTCGCCGGAGCTTCTAAAGGTTCTCTGCGAAATGGGACACAGTGACAGAATCGTAATTGCAGACGGGAATTTCCCGGCGGAAACCATCGGAAAAAACGCAATTGTTGTCCGCGCTGACGGGCACGGCGTTCCCGAGCTGCTTGAAGCAATTCTCAGGCTTATGCCGCTTGATACTTATGTTGAAAAACCCGTGTCGCTCATGCAGGTTATGAAGGGCGATAACACAAAAACCCCGATTTGGGATACCTATAAAAAAATAATCCGCGAAAACGATTCACGCGGCGATGACGCCGTTGCGGAAATCGAACGCTTTAAGTTTTATGACGAAGCGAAAACCGCCTATGCGATAATCGCAACGGGCGAAACCGCGGTTTATGCGAACATAATGCTCCAAAAGGGAGTAGTACAAAACTGAAGGAAGCGCCGCAGGATTGCTTGCAACCATGCGGCGCTTCCTTCAGTTTTATCAGCCAATACGAAAAGCACGAAACATGCGGATATTGTTCAAAAAAAAGTTGAAACAGAGTGATATTTATGCTATAATGAATTAAATATAGTATTTTGCTCTGAGAAGGGCTTTGTATATTCTGAATTTTATTTTGAAATTTACGAAGGGTGGGGAATGACCGTGCTTGAAAAGGAATGGATTTTCCTTGACAAAAACATTGACATGGCGCAGGCTGAGGCTTACTCCGAGCTGTTTGAAATTCCGCTGATTGTTGCGAAAACGCTGCTGAACCGCGGACTTACGAACGCGGCGGACGCAAAGCGCTTTATAGATAAGGATTTGAACAGCTTTTATCCGCCGATGCTCCTCCGCGATATGGACAAGGCGGTTGAACGTATAAGAAAGGCGATAGAAAACAAGGAGCATGTGACCGTTTACGGTGATTACGATGTTGACGGAATAACGTCAACCGCGCTTTTGATAAGCTATCTGCGTTCGTGCGGGATTGAAGCGTCGGCATATATTCCCGACCGTCAGGACGAGGGGTACGGGATAAATATGGCTGCCGTTAAGAAAATAAAGGACGGCGGCGCAACGCTGATGATAAGCGTTGACACAGGAATAACTGCTGTGGCGGAAACCGAGTATGCAAAAAGTCTCGGACTCGATGTGATAATAACCGATCATCATGAGTGCAAGGACAAGCTGCCCGAGGCTGCCGCTGTAATCAATCCGAAAAGACCCAACTGCGAATACCCGTTTAAAGACCTTGCCGGTGTGGGAGTTGCGTTTAAGCTTGTGTGCGCGGTAAGTGGCAAGCCTGAATGTGAAATTCTTGAAAGATATTCCGATCTTGTTGCGCTCGGAACGATTGCCGATGTCGTGCCCCTGCGCGATGAAAACAGGATTATAACCGCCGCAGGTATCGATAAGCTGGCGAAAAATCCGAATGTCGGGCTGGCTGCCGTGATTTCCTCGCTCGGAATAAAGCCGAAGTGGAATAACTGCGCGGTTGTGAGTTATTCGATTGCGCCGCGCCTTAATGCCGCAGGCAGAATGTCGAACGCGATGACGGCGGTTAATCTTCTCCTTACAAATGACCCGCTGGAGGCGGAGCAGCTCGCCGTTAAGCTTGATGACGAGAACAAACGCCGTCAGGAGGAGGAAAGGCTGATTTACAACCAGGCGGTTGAAATGATAAACAAATGCGACATTTCGGATAAAAAGGTTATTGTTCTTGCAAAGCGCGGCTGGCATCACGGAATAATCGGCGTTGTGGCTTCGAGAATATGCGAGCGCTATAACAAAACATGCATTCTGATTTCAATTGAAGACGATTGGTGCAAAAGCTCGGGCAGAAGCATTGAGGGAATTAACCTGTTCGACGCGCTCGGAACATGCTCCGACATTTTGGAAAAGTTCGGCGGTCATGCGTATGCCGCAGGCTTCCTTATAAAAGAGCAGTATATTCCCGAGCTTGACAGGCGGCTGAACGAATACGCCGAAAAGAACGACCATTCTCCGGAAAAACCGCAGCTTTTGATAGATTCGGAAATTTCAGTATATGATATTAATGCGGCAGATGTGAAGAAAACGGCTCTGCTTGCCCCGTACGGCGCAGGAAATCATGTTCCGGTGTTTGCGCTGCTCGGCGCAAGGATTCTGGACATAAAAACCCTGTCTGACGGAAAGCATTGCCGCATACTTGCGGAAAGCCGCCGCAGAGTTGTTGAAGCAATTGCTTTCGGCGCAGGCTCGCTTGTTGACGAGTATTTTGCCGGCGATGTTGTTGACCTTGCCGGTGAGCTTAATATAAATCTTTACAACGGGCAAACGCGGCTTCAGATTATTCTCTGCAATATTCGTTTTTCGAAAAAACTGCCGGAGGACGTTTTGCCCGACCGCAGGGATTTTGTTGATATTTACAGGTATCTCAGCAAAAAGGGAAGCAGAAGCGTTGACGCGGTGCATATAACCAAGCGCCTTTATTCGCTGACGGGCAGGCGCATCACGCGCGACAAGCTTATAAATGCGCTGCGCGTTTTCAGCGATGTCGGAATACTCAAGTATCATCTGCTCGGCGATGTTGTGCAGATTACGATGCTTGAAACCGAGAAGGGCAAAAAATTGCCATAGACAAAAGCAAGGAATATCATAAAATACGCGAGGAGGCAAAAAAGCTCCTTGACTGACGCAAACGGGTGGTGACTTCAGTGGAAGAAGATTTTGAACTCTTAATGTCAAAAATACGGAAATACAACAAAAATGCAGACCGTGACGAAGCAAGACTGCACGAGGCATATATGCGCTGCAAACAGGAGCATTCCATGCAGCACCGTCATTCCGGCGAACCGTACTATAAGCATCCGTTTGAGGTTGCGTGCATACTTGCCGACATTGAGCTTGACACGGAAACGATTATCGCAGGCTTGCTGCACGATGTTATTGAGGACACTCCGTTCGGCTACGAGCAGGTAAAAAACGAGTTCGGCGAGCAGGTTGCAATGCTTGTTGAGGGCGTGACAAAGCTCGATAAAATCAAATGTATTTCCAAGGAAGAAGCACACATCGAAAACCTCCGCAAAATGTTTTTTGCAATGGCGAAGGATATTCGCGTTGTGCTGATAAAGCTTGCCGACAGGCTGCATAATATGCGGACGCTTAAGCATATGAAGCCCGAAAAACAGCTTGAAAAGGCGAAGGAAACGCTGGATGTGTATGCCCCGCTGGCGCACAGGCTCGGGATTTCCAAAATTAAAATCGAGCTGGAGGATCTTTCGCTTAAATACCTCGACAGCGTGGCATATCACGAGATTGCGGACGGGCTTGCAAAGAAGCAGTCCGAGCGTGATGCATATGTTCAGAACGTGCGCTCCGTTATCGATGACAAGATGAAGGAAATGGGCATAAACTGCCATATTGAAGCGCGTGCGAAGCATATTTACAGTATATTCCGCAAGATGTACAATCAGAATAAAACGCTTGATGAGATATATGACCTTTTCGCCGTGAGAATAATTGTTGACACGGTTGCGGAGTGCTACGCGGTGCTCGGCATTGTGCACGAGGAATATAAGCCGATGCCGGGGCGCTTCAAGGATTATATCGCAATGCCGAAGCCGAACATGTATCAGTCGCTGCACACAACGGTTATCGGACCGGACGGGCAGCCGTTCGAAATTCAGATAAGAACATGGGAAATGCACCGCGTTGCAGAGCGCGGCGTTGCGGCGCACTGGAAGTATAAAGAGGGCAAATCGGCAGACGGCAAAAACCTTGAATGGGTGAATCAGCTGCTTGAAATTCAGAGCGAGGCTGTCGACCCTGAGGATTTCATGCGCACGCTGAAAATAGATATGTTTTCGGACGAGGTGTTTGTGTTCACTCCGCGCGGCGATGTTATCAGCCTGCCGGCAGGCGCAACACCGGTTGACTTTGCGTTCTACATTCATTCGGCAGTCGGCTACAGAATGACGGGCGCAAAGGTTAATTCACGCATTGTTCCGCTTGATTACAAGCTTCAGAACAGCGATATTGTTGAAATAATAACCTCAGGCGCAGCAAAGGGTCCGAGCATGGACTGGCTCAAAATAGTGAAAACGAGCACTGCGCGGAACAAAATCAACGCATGGTTCAAGAAAGAAAACCGCGAGCTTAACATTTCGCGCGGCAAGGAAGCAGTTGAGCGAGAGCTTAAGCGGCTGTCGCTGACGGCAGCGCCGCTTTTCAAAAGTCAGTATCTCGACCCGATGCTCAAGCGCTACGGTTTTGCCGGCGTGGATGAAATGTATGCCGCTATCGGCTTCGGAGGAATAACGGCGGCAAAGGTTGTTGCGCGTCTGCGTGACAGCTATGCTGCGGAGCACAAGGAGGAGGAGGCTCACATTGCCGCGCATAATCCGTCCGCAAACAAGAAATCGAATCCCTCCGGCGTTGAGGTGCGCGGCGTTGATAACTGCCTTGTGCGCCTTTCGCGCTGCTGCAATCCTGTTCCGGGCGACGATATTGTCGGGTTTATAACGCGCGGCAGGGGCGTAAGTGTTCATCGGCGCGACTGCGTAAATGTTCAGCCCGAAAACCTCACCGATGATATGCGTGAAAGAATGATTGAATGTAACTGGCTTGACGATGTTTCAAGCAGCTTCAACACCGAGCTGAGCATTGAATGCATGAACCGTTCGGGCATTTTGTCGGATGTTATCGGCATTGTTGCCGGTGAAAAAATGAACCTTATTGCCGCTAATGCGAGGGTTATTAAGGACAGAACCGCGCATATTGATATAACGGTTGAGGTTGAAAGCAAGCCGCAGATTGACTTGCTGATTAAAAAGCTGCACCGCGTGCCGGGAATTTATGATATAAAGAGAACAATTCAGTAGGGAAGGACGAAGCTGATGAATGTGAAATGTATTCAGACAGGGCAGCTTGATGTGAACTGCTATATACTGACGGAGGGAAGGGATGCTGCCGTTATCGATCCGGGCGGCGATTGCGACAGAATTATTGCTGCGCTCGGAGGTGCGGAGCTTAAGATGATTCTGCTCACCCACGGGCATTTTGACCACATCGGCGCGGTTTCCGATTTGGCGGAAAAAACCGGTGCGGAGGTTTATATTCACAAGTCTGATGAACCGATGCTGACGGATAACAAAAAAAACCTGTCGTTTCTGACGGGAGTTCCTCCGAAGCCGTGCAGGGCAACAAAATATCTTGAGGATATGCAGAAGCTCACGCTCGGAGCTTCGGAAATAACGGTTTATCATACGCCCGGTCACAGCGAGGGCAGCGTGTGCTTTTTCTGCGATGGATGTCTGTTTGACGGAGATCTGCTGTTCCGCGGCTCAATCGGGCGATTTGACCACGGCGATATAGGCAAGGAGCTTGCCTCGCTTAAAAGACTGATGGACACTTTTGCGGACGATGTCCGCGTTTGCCCCGGTCACGGAGATGAAACGTCAATCGAAGCGGAGCGCCGCGAAAATCCGTATATAACAAATCACGTGAATTGAGGCGGCAGCATGAGGGTTATAACAAACGGGCATGAATGTGAGGACGCCGTCCGTCAGATAATTCAGCTGTTTTTTAATATTAACGACGATATAACGGTTTTTTCGGATTTTGAAAGCTTTTCGGGCGGCTTTTGCACAAAAGCTGCCGTTGTGTTACAGGACGGAAGAAAAGGCACGGGTGAGTATTCCGAAAGCACCGCCGCGTCCAAACGCGGGGTAAGCGACGCGGTGAAAAAATCGGTTTTTTCGGCTTGCAGGCAGCTTTCGGATATTCCTGCACCGTGGGGGATTTCAACGGGAATCCGCCCGGCAAAAACAGCGCGCCAAATGATTGACGATGGCTTCGGTGACAGCGAAATACTGGAATATATGAAAAACGAGCTGTGGATATCGGATAAAAAGGCGCGGCTTGCGCTTGAGGTTGCCAAAAACGAAGAAAAGCTTCTTTCGGATAAGCTTCCGCGTTCCGTAAGCCTTTATATCGGAATCCCGTTTTGCCCGACGCGCTGCGCATACTGCTCTTTTGTGTCGCAGGCAATCGGATTTAACAAGAAATTTATCCGGCCTTATGCCGAAGCGCTCGGCAGGGAAATAAAAAAGTGCGGCGAGCTTGTTAAAAAGCTCAATCTGACGGTTGAAACGCTCTATCTCGGCGGAGGAACGCCGACCTCGGTTTCCCCCGATGTGCTGGACGGAATTTTGCAGACCGCCGCGCGTGAGTTTGATTTGTCAGCTCTGCGCGAATTTACCGTTGAGGCAGGACGCCCGGACACCTTCAGCGAGGAAATGCTTGATGTGCTGGAGAAAAACGGCGTTGACAGAATCAGCATAAATCCGCAGACAATGCACGATAAAACGCTTGAACTCATCGGAAGAAAGCACACCGCAGCCGACACGGTTCGTGCTTTTGATATGGCGCGGCGGAGAAGCGCGTTCAGCATCAATGCCGATTTGATTGCAGGACTTCCCGGGGAAACAGCGGCGGACTTCCGCGAATCGCTCAACCGCGTGATTGTGCTTTGCCCGGACGCGGTTACGGTGCACACAATGTATCTAAAGCGCGCCGCGAGGCTGATTGATGAATTTGAAAGATACCGCTTCACGAATGTGACCGCCGAAATGACGGACTATGCATCCGAAGCGCTTCACGCGGCGGGATTCTCGCCGTATTATATGTATAAGCAGAAAAACACGCTTGGAAATCTTGAAAACGTCGGATATGCAAAACAGGGACATGAAAGCCTTTATAATATTTATATTATGGAGGAGGTTCAGAGCATTTTTGCAATGGGCGGCGGAGCTTCGTCAAAGATAGTCATGGGCGACAGAATCGAGCGGATTTTCAATCCCAAGGAAGCCGCCGACTACACGCGGCGGATCGATGAAATAATTGAGAAGAAAAATATAATAGAGGATTATCTCAGATAGTATCGAAAGCGGTGAATTTTCATGAATAATTATCCGCAGGATGAATATTTTAATACCGAATGCCTTAAAACAGCGGAAAATTCGCACCTTGCAAGCGAGCGCAATTTTATTCAGCACGGTTCGACAAGCTGTCTTATGCACAGCATTGCGGTTGCTTATTTCAGCTATAAAGCCGCGAAAAAGCTGCATTTTATCCGATTTTCGGACGGGGAGCTTATCCGCGGCGCACTGCTGCACGATTATTTTCTTTATGATTGGCATGTTCCCGACAAGGCGCATCGGTGGCACGGCTTTTTTCACCCGGGGAAGGCGCTTATAAACGCAAAGCGTGACTTCCGCCTGACGGAGCGCGAAAAGGACATAATCGCAAAGCACATGTTCCCGATGACGCTTTATCCGCCCAAATGCCGCGAATCGGCGCTGATATGCATTATGGATAAGGTGTGCTCGGTTTACGAGGTGTTCGCAGTATATAAAAACAAACGCGTTATAAGCGCTTATAATGCTGTAATTAATCAGAGCGGAGGTAATTAACTATGATTTCGGTTACGGTTGACGGGAGCAGCGTAAAGCTTAAGGGCGGAACAACGGCAATGGAATATGTGCGCGGTAAAGGTCTGGAGGGGACAGTTCTGGCGCTTAAGGTCAATAATGAAATTGCGCAGCCCGAACGCGTTTTGCAAAACGGAGATAACGTTTCCTCGCTTACAATTGCGACGGACGAGGGCTATCTTATATACAAGGAATCGCTGATTTTGGTCTTGCTTTATGCCGCTGAGCTTATTTACGGCTGCGAGCCTGTCTATGTGAGGCAGTCGGTTAATAAATCAACATATTTTGAAATTCAGGGCGATGAACGCGAAAAATCGGAGATTGCATCACAGCTCAGGGAAAAAATGCGCGAAATAATCGCTTTGGATGAAAAAATCGAGCAGCTGACCGTTCGGCGCGATGAGGCTGCGCGGATATTTGAGGCTTGCTCAATGGAGGAAAGAGCGGCGGAGATTGCTGCGCTTCCGTCCGATTGGGTGAAGCTTTGCAAAACCGCGGACAGATACCATCTCACTTATCAAAGCCCGGCGTACAGCATCAAAAGCGTGAGCAATTTTGACATAACGCCGTATGAAGACGGATTCCTGCTGAGATATCCGACAAATTATACGAAAACCGAAATTCCGCCGATGCGCACGGGTCGGAAAATTCACCGCGCTGTTGCGGAATACCGTGATTGGATAACGGCAATCGGCGCAGGCGATATATTTGCGCTTAACAAATATGTGCGCGAGGGCCGCGCCGCCGAGCTGGTGAACCTTTCCGAGGGGCTGCACGAAAAAAGAATATGCAAAATTGCTGATGATATAAAGAATAATAAGGATATAAAAATAATTCTGATTGCAGGTCCCTCGTCATCGGGAAAAACAACCTTTGCAAACAGGCTGTGCCTGCATCTGAGGATCAATCATCTTGAGCCGGTGGTTCTCTCGCTCGATAATTATTTTGTTGACGATGAGCATATGCCGCGCGATTCAAAGGGCGAAATGGATTATGACCATGTTGACACTATTGACCGTGAGCTTTTTAACGATCATCTGACGCGCCTTGCCGCAGGAGAAACTGTTACCGTTCCGCGCTATGATTTTAGTCTTCGCAGCCGTGTTAAAGGGGAAACAATCCGTCTCAGCGAAGGCAATGTCATTATTGCGGAGGGCATTCATGCTTTAAATGAGCTTTTAACAAGCGGCGTTCCGAAAAAGAATAAATATAAAATATATCTCAGCGCGCTTACAAGCCTTTGTCTTGACGAATACAATGCATTTTCTCCGACGGATAACAGGCTGCTGCGCCGCATTGTGCGTGACGCGGCTTACAGAAACACAAGCGCGGATCTTACGCTTGCTCTTTGGAAAAACGTCAGAAAAGGAGAGCAAAAATATATTTTCCCGTTTGAGGACGAGGCTGACGAGGTGTTTAACTCCTCGCTTGTGTATGAGCTTTCCGTTTTAAAAAAGCCTGCCGAGGCGCTTTTGGCAACCGTGCCGAAAACGTCGCCGCATTTCAGCCGTGCGGCTCGCTTGGCGGAGCTTTTAAGCTATTTTGAGCCGCTCGATCCGTCCCCCGTGCCGCCAACATCAATTATCCGCGAATTTATCGGCGGCAGCACAATCGTGCAGTAAAACAAACGCCCGATTCCAACCGGAATCGGGCGTTTGTTTTACTGTAATTCAACGGGGCTGATTATCGGAATAAGCGTTTTGGTATCTTTCCAGAAAAACAGCTTTTCCGAACGCTCCGCCGGCAGCGGAATTGCCAGCGATGCCGTGCCGCGCGGCGGCAGCGTTATCCGCTGCTGTGCGCTTACTGCGCCGAGCGCCCCGTTTTCGCCGTATTCCCCGATGATGACGCTGCCCGTCACAGCGGTGTTTTCGTAATTCGAAAACGTCAGGCTAAGCTTGCCGCCGACATTCGAAACGGATGTAAGGCAAGCGCTGTCTGCCGCATCACAGAGCCATCTGCTAAGAAAATATGCCTGCCACTGCCTTGCCGCACTGCCCGATATTTCACTGAGCCGCGCCGCTTCGTCCGCAATTTGCGAGAATATACCGTAATCCTTTGACGAGGCTTCAACAATTGTGTTTTTCGGCAGCAGCTGCGAGGGAAGCGCAAATATCCGCTCAGATGTCTGCGCTCCGCCGGACGATGTGCGGATTGAATATGTGCCGCCCATGTCCTTACTTTCGGGGAAGACAAAGGAATAATTTCCGTTGGCGTCCGAAAACGTCTGATCCATATAATAAGCCGCGCCGTCCTCGCACGGAACAAAAATTCCGACCGGGGTGAGCGGCTCGCAAATGCCGCTTATGCATATGTTTCCGTTTATATATGAAGAATCGGAAGCGGCGAAATCGCTGCGGACGCAGCACTCGGAAAGCGTTTGCCCGACCGAGTGAAGCTCTTTGAGAATATTTAAAATGTCCGATTCGCCGAGCGCGGTTTTTCCGCGGCGGTACTCGGAAATAAGCAGATTCCCGATGTTGTAGTTGCCGCGCAGTCTTTCAAATGCGTCGGTTTCGTTTTTGTTCCGCTCCGCCGTTTGAAGCACTGTCTGCGGCAGAGAATAATTTTTTTCAATATCTTCGTATGCAGCATTGATTGCGGCTTTCGCGCAGACCTCAAGATAATTCTCCGAAATTCCGCATATGTAAACGGGCGATGAGGGAAGAACACTTTCCGAAAAGCTGTTTCCGTAAATATCAAACATTGCCCGTCCCTCTATCGGAACGGAATGTTCTCCGCCGTCCGTACTCCACAGAACGGCTGTCAGCCCGTCGCCTGAGGAATAAAGCGCCGCCGTTATACCTGCCCCGAAATCAAGCGTTCCGATATACTTATCGGTGCGGCTGAAATATTCAAGCATCGTAACGTATGCCGGCTTCGGTTCAAGGCTTGTTTTGCGGACAATTCCGAAGGTGTGCTCCCCGTTTGATTTCATGAGTCCGCTCTCCGTGAAATTGTAAATAAGGTTTGATTTGTAACCCGAAATGTCACTGTAAACGGCTTGCTTAACAAGCTCCTCCGCCTGCTTTTTTTCGCTTATGCCGAGCGAGCCCGTGTAGGTCGGAAAACCAATCTCCGAAATGTAAAGCCCTTTCCATGCGCCGAGCTGCTTTAATGAATCGGCAAATCCGCAGATTTCGTCCGTAAAAGCGCTGTCGGCGTTTCCGCGCGTGTGTATGTAGGGATGGTAGGAAAATCCGTCGACATTGTCAATTGAAATATTTTTCAGCGCCTCGGGCAAATAAGTGTATTTGTTCCCTATCGGGGCGATTGCTCCGCCGATAACCCTGATTTCGGGGTTAAACCCTTTAAGAGCCGCCGCGCAGCTTTCAAGCAGCTTCCCGTAGCTTTCGGCAGAGGCAACATACATTCCGTCGTTAGGTTCGTTCGATATTTCGAAATATTTTATCTGCGGATAATGCGCCGCAACAGCAAGCGCATATTCTGTGAATTTTTCTATCTGATAATCGGTTGATATGCGCTTGCTTCCGTTTTCGTCAGTGTAGAGCGGATTTGCACCCTGGAGCGAAAAATAAACGTTGATTCCGCTCTGCTTTAGCTGCGCAAATTTCTCGTCAAACCTGCCAAAGCTGTATTGCCCCTCGCTTTTTTCAAGCGATTCCCAAGCAATGCCTGCGCGCACCCATGCTGCGCCCATGCGCTTTAAAAGCGGCAGAGCGTCTTCCGAAACGGAGTTGAAGCCTTTCATGTAATACGAGCTGTCGGAAATGCTCCGCGGCTCGGATGCAACAGTTATCTGCGTGCCGAGATAGCCGCAGATTCCGCCGCTGTATTCAACATATATATCCGCGTCATAAATCCCGTTTTTCAGCGTGGCAAGCGGCACGCTGTTTCTGCCGTTTGCAATCGGGCTTGAAAGAACTGATTTGTTTCCGTCAATATCCGTCAGCGTGCAGTGAAGCACGCCGCCGCCCGAAAGTCCTTCGGCAGTCACGTTAATGCTGCCGCCGCTGCGTGAAACAACGGTGTTCACCGCGCCTCCGAGATTAATCTCAGCCGATGCCGCGTCGGTTCGTTTTTCAATCAGCCTAACCTCTTCATCTGTGTAAAGCGCGGAAAGCTCGCTGTGCGAAACATCGCGCCGCAGCATGTCCAGAACGGTTTCTCCGGCGGTAAAAACGTCTATTTTAACATTTCTGAAAAAATCCGCCTTAAGGTAGAATGTCGGGCGGAGAAGCGTTGCCCCCGATGCCCCCCACGATTGGAGATTTCCCACCGTTTTATCGTTCTTGTTTATGCTGACCGCAAGCATCAGACCGGAAGAATCGTTCACACCGCTGCGCGTCCACCATGTGAAGCACGCGCCCCTTGAATATCCGTCATAATCAAGTGTGCCGAAACGTCCGCTGTACTTTTTGTATTCATAAGCCGAAAGAATCCCGATTCCCATAACGGAGGTGTATGTGGAGGGGCAGTCCTTGTTTTTCGAGCCGCCCTCGGTTACCCATTCGTGACTGAAATTTATGTAGTCGGTCACGGCTTTGGGAATAATTGTGCCGCCGCTTCCATTGCTGACAAAATCACCGTTCAGAAATTTTGCAAGCGTGTTGGTTGCAGCGTCGAATTTCTGCGTTTTGTTCGCGCTGTACTGCTGCATTCCGTAGTAATCGCGGCACATGATATATCTGTCGGCATTGCCGCCCGAAAAATCGTCAAGCAGAATGAAGGTGTTGTTGTAACAGGGCAGCTTGAATGTGCGGCTGTGCGGCGTGAATTGCACGCTGCCCTCCGGCGGAGCCGATGTTGTGTATGATGTCGGCAGTTCAGCTGCGTGCGCGCTGCACAAGGGCAGTGCAAGTGCTGCGCACAGCGCTGCGGAAATACATTTTTTAAGCTTCATATTCATTATCCCCTTTGTTATTCATTTTTTGCCTTTTTATCCTCACGGTGACAACCGTGCCGACATTCGGCTGCGTGTCATAGGAAAGCCCGTATCCGCTGCCGTATTCAAGCAAAAGCCGCTGCTGAACATTGTAAATTCCGTAGCCGCGCTGCTCCGCGCCGTCGCCCGAAAGAGGGTTGCGCTCCATGCCGCAGCCGTTATCGCGGATTTCAAAGTATATATCCCCGTTCATTTCGAACCCCGCGATTCGGATTATGTTATTCATGCCGCGGCGATTCCTGAAGCCGTGCTTTATTGCATTTTCGATTATCGGCTGCAAAATGATTTTCGGCGTTCGGCACGGAAGAATCTGCGGACTGATTTCCCATTCTGCTTCAAAAAATCCCGGGAAACGCTGCTGCTCAATCTTTATATAGTTTTCCGCGTGGGATAATTCCTCCCCGACTGTTATGAAATTATCGCCGCCGTGCAAGCTTATTCTGAAAAACTGTGCGAGCGAATGAAGCATGTCCTCGATTTCGGGCTGCTCCTTTATTTTTGCCATCCATGCTATAACATCGAGCGTGTTATAAAGAAAGTGCGGCTTAATCTGCGATTGCAGCGCGTGCAGCTCGGCAATGCGCTGCTTTTCCTTTTCCTCGTTGTTTTTTCGGATAAGCTCCGCAATTTCATCCGTCATTTTATGAAAACTTTCGCTCAGGGCGATAATTTCGTTCTTGTCCGAAAGATTGAACATAACGCTTTCGCCGTGCCCGAAAGCACGTATCTTTTTTTCAAGTGTTTTAACCGGCGCTGCAAGCCGCCTTGCAACCGCAAGCGCAGCTGTGCCGCAGAACAGTATCAGCAGAATTATAAGTATCCGAAGCGTGTAAATATAGCTGCGTATCTGAGCATAGACAGCGTCTTTTTCAATAATACTTACCATCGTCCATTTCAGCGGATCGGTATTTGAAAAATCGTGAATGTCAATCATATATTTGTCATCGTAAGCGAAAAACGCCTTTTTCCCTCTGCTGTCGGGAAGATAGAAGTACGAGCCGACCTTTGAGGCGTCCTTGTGCGCAATGATTAATCCGTCCGCAGCAACAAAAACCTCCGCATTTTCAGCCGACTGCCCGGAAAACGCCTGATTCAGCGCCGATTCCTTAACATAGAAAAACAGCCGCCCTATCGACACGCCCGAATTGTAGTTGCGCATCCGTTTTGTGAACACAACGTACGGCGTGCCGCTTTTATCTCTTTCGATTTTATTAAGGCAAACGATGGAATTTGTCTTGCTGTCGGAAAGCGCTTTCGCATCGGGCACGCGGAAAGCGCCTTCGCCGCCGTCCGATGAATATACCCTGCTGTCCTCAGTCACAAACGCAAGGCTTTGTATCATGTTCATTTCAGAAAGAAAGCCGCGGAGCTGCGTGCATAAAAGCTCCGACTTTTCATCGGGAGAAAGAGCAGTGTTGCTGACTGTCCGGTAGATATTTTTGTCGGTTGTCACCGAAAGGGAAAGTGCGTCAAGCTGGCGCGTCATTTCTGCGGTTGAATCGGCAAAATCGGAGTGAACGCAATCAAGATATTTTTCAAGATAGTGATTGATGACCTTTCCGCGGATATAAAATTCACCCACAAAAAGCACAATACACATTGCGGCAAGCGTGAAAATGAGAATAAATCCGGCGGTAAGCGTTCCGAGCCGGAATTTTGCTGTGAATTTATCCATTGTACCCTCCCTTATTCAAATGCGTTATCGGCAGCAGATGCAAAATGGTAATATTTCGGCGCTTTTCCGGTTGTTCTTTTAAATTGCTTGATGAAATATGCCGGGTTTTTGTAGCCGACCATTTCGCTTATTTCATATATCTTGTATTTTCCGAGCTTTATCAGCTCAATCGCCGTGTTTATCCGATATTCCGTCAGAAAAGTGTTGAAGGTTTTGCCTGTTTCCTTTTTAAACAGGTACATAAGGTATGACGAGCTGATGAAAAGCTCCGCCGCAACGTCCGAAACGGTGAGCGGCTCTTTGTAGCGGAACATGATAATTGCAATCGCCTGCTGTATTTCGGGGCGATAGGTATAGTCAAGCACAAGGTTCGGGTTTTCGTATATCTTGTTGATAAATTTCACGGTAAAATCATGCAGCGCAGAGCATGTTGCCAGCTTCTGAATTTCGTGTGCCGGGTTGAAATCCGCTCCGAAAATCTGCTCGCGCTTTGCTTTGCTGCCCAGAACGGAGTGCGTTATCAGGATAATAAATTCAAGAATGTTTGTCTGCAAAACGGGAATGTTAATGTTCGCCGTTTCGTCTATCTGAGCGAAATATTTATCGATTATAGATATTGTTGCATCGTAGTCAACCTTTCGTATGCTTGAAGCGGCTTTGCTGATTTCATCGTTTGAAAATCCGCCGACCGCAACGCTTGCGCCGCGTGCGGCTTCGGCTGCGGAGCTTTCCGCCGGGCGTCCGTCCCGAACGGAGAGCAGCGCACCTATAAGGTCATCGTTTTTAATCGGTTTAAGAAGATAGAATTTAACGCCGTATACAATTGCCTGCTGCGCATATTCAAATTCCTTATATCCGCTGAGAATAATAATATCGGTATTTCCGCCGAGCGCACGGATGTTTTTTATCAGCTCAAGTCCGTTCCCGTTTTCCATTTTGATGTCGGTAATCACGATTTCGGGGCGCAGATTTTTGTATAGCTCCAGCCCCTCAACACCGTCAGCCGCTTCCCCGACAATCGTGAAACCGTATTCCTCCCACGGAATGGTTTTGCGCATTCCGCAGCGAACCCAGTAATCATCGTCAATTATTAAAACGCGCAGCATATGCTGTCACTCCTTATAAGAATATATATAATCGTTCATCTCGCTGTAGAGCGTGTCGAGCGGAGCTGAAATGTTTCTCACCATTTTTCCGAGAAGCAGCATACTCACCGCCGTCAGAAATACAAATGAAGCAAGCAAAATCAGAAATGCGGAAAGCTGCTTGCTGCGAAAGGCTGACGGCGAAATGTAAAAATCAAGCGTTATTCCGTCCTCCCCGAGCGGATTTGAAATCCGCACTGCGTTTTTCCCGGCTCCGCCGTCGTAAATACAAACCGCGCTGCCGCCGTGCTTAAGCACAATGCGGCTTCCCGAGAAAAACGGATTGTGTTCAAAATCATATGCGGAGAAAAGTCTGTCGGCATTGATGTCCGCAATCAGGTACGCCGCCTCCTTTCCCTTATAATTTATCGGCAGCGACATAAGCATTCCGCCCCTGCGCCCGATTGTGTAAACCGAAAGAGAAGGCGGCGCGCCGGGCTTTGAAAGGTTACTTCCGAACGCATCCGATAAAAAGCGGCGGTCGTGCTCACTGTCGGAATAATAAACCTCCCCGTTTTTTGTTATGACCGAAGCTCCGCTTATTGACAGATTGTAGCTCCTTGCGGAGGGCAGAACGGCGTTCAGCCGCTGCTTCTTTTCGGCATATTCAAAATATTCCCCCAGGTTATAGCGGCTTTCAAAGCATGCCGCCGCTTCACCGACCAGCGATAAGCGGTAAGAAGCGCTTGAGGTATACTGTGCCGACAAAAGCTCCGCGCGCTTCATAAAATCACTTTTTATAATATGAAAAAAGTAAATGTAAGTGGATGCAAATATTGCCGCAAGCGCGAAAATAACGGTAACGCCAAGCGTGACATGAAGTTTTTTTCTGAATCTGGCAAACATAAATCTCACCTGAATAAATTATAGCAAAACACAAAAATCATTTCAAGAGAAATGAGCCGATTTAGTTGAATGGTTATATTTTTCGTAGCTTTGTATCATTGACCGCGGTTCGCAAATTTTATAAAATATATACAAGAACAAAGCTGAAAGGATGGTTAAAATGAAAAGAATTGCAGCGCTGGCAATGTCGGCATGTTTGCTCGTTTGTGCCGGAGGATGCGGCAAAAAGGAGGCTGTTTCGGACGGAACGGTGAAAATATCCATCGGAAACTGGCCCTCAAAAACCGATGAGGCAAACTATGAACGCCATATGAAATGGAAGGAGCAGATGAAAGAGAAATATCCGAATATCGATATAACACCCGATATAGGCGCCGTTGATATTCAAACGTTTCTGACAAAGGCGTCCAGCGGTCAGCTGCCCACGCTTTACATTACATATTTTACGGAAGCTTCAAAAATTATTAACGAGGGATATTCGCTCGACATAACGAAATTCATTGATAAGTACGGATATAAGGACGCGGTTAAAAAGAACATTATGGATATGGTAACCTCGGACGGGAAAATTTACGGGCTGCCCGCGAATTCATACGCGATGGGGCTGATGATTAACATGAACCTGTTTAAGAAGGCAGGTCTTGTAAATGAAGACGGAACGCCAAAGATTCCCGAAACGTTTGAGGAGCTTGCGGATTATTCGAAAATCATCAGGGAAAAGACGGGAAAAGCAGGCTTCATTCTGCCGACAACAAATAACTGCGGCGGCTGGCATTTCATGAATATCGCATGGTCGTACGGCGTTGAGTTTATGAAAGAGGAAAACGGAAAATACAAAGCAACGTTTGACAATGAAAAGGCGGTTGAAGCGCTTCAGTATGTTAAGGACTTGAAATGGAAATACAATGCGCTTCCGGAAAACACATTTATTGACCAAAAAGAAATGAACAAGCTTTTTGCAACCGATGAGGGGGCAATGTTTTTGTCATCGCCGCCGGTTGATTCGCTCGTAACCGATTATGCAATGGACAAGGATTCGGTTGCCTCCGCAACAATTCCGGCAGGACCGAAGGCGAAGGTTTCTCTTATGGGCGGCGGCATTAACATGGTTGAAGCCAATGCAACCGACGAGCAGGCGGACGCTTGCTTCAAATGGCTTGAAATTATCGGAAAAGCGCCCGTTGTTACCGAAGACACGCTCAAATCAGAGGAGGAAAGCTTCAAAATGCGCAACGAAAAGGGACTGATAGTGGGCCCAGAAGGCTACGGCATTTGGGACAATCGCCTCAACGAGGATAAGCTCACCGCGCTGCGCGAAAAATACACGAACGTTAACATGAAGCTTTTTGAAGATTATCTTAAATTCGACGGCGTTACGATAAAGCCCGAAGAGCCTGTCAACTGCCAGGAGCTTTATAATATTCTTGACGGAATTATTCAGGAGGTTCTTAACAATAAGAATGCCGATGTTAAGGCGCTTGTTGCCAAGGCTAATTCCGATTTTCAGAAAAACTACCTTGATATTTAACAACGGAAGGGCAGAAATTTGATGAATGGGTCTTTAACAAACAAAAAAAGTAAAATCGGCGCGCTCAAACGCGTGAAATGGATTGCATGGCTGCTGATTCTGCCGAGCCTTGTGCTTTTGTATTTCCTTGTTTGGCGGCCGGTGCTTTCGGGTATATTTCTTTCGTTCTTTGAACTGAAAAATTACGAGCCCGTGAAATTTGTCGGCATGGAAAACTACCGCCGCGTTGTGAGCGACACGCTTTTTCTCAAAACGCTTTCAAATACTGTCAAATACGTTTTGTGGTCGCTGCTGTTCGGCTATCTGACACCCGTTGTGCTTGCGGTCATGCTTAACGAGCTTGTGCATTTTAAGGGAATATTCAAGTTTTCGATTTACTTTCCGTCAATCGTGCCGGGGGCGGCGGTGTCGCTCATATGGTACTTTATGTACTATCCCACCGAGGCAGGGCTTTTAAATGCACTTCGCTCGCTTGCCGGAATGCAGCCGTTTGTGTGGCTGCAGAATTCCGCGTTCACAATTCCCCTGATTATTCTGTCACTCACATGGCAGGGCTGCGGCGGAACAATGATTATGTACCTTGCGGCGCTCCAGGGAATCAATCAGGAGCTGTACGAGGCAACGAAGATTGACGGTGCGAACGCATGGCAACGGATAAAAACCGTCACCGTGCCGCAGATTTGGCCGATGATGGCGCTTTATCTGGTGAAACAGATTATCGGCATTTTCCAGATTATGCAGGAGCCGCTCCTAATGACGGGCGGAGGACCGAATAACGCATCCGTTTCGCTCGCTCTGTCGGCATACCGCTATGCATTCGTATATTTTAAACCGCAGAACGCGCTTGCAGTCGGAACAATAACATTCATGATTCTCATTATGCTTACGTTCCTCTACGTCGGAATGAATAAGAAAATGGAAAGCTGAGAGGGGGCGAAGCAATGTTTTCATACGATAAAAAGACAACGGGAATTTATACCGCTGTTGACATGAAAAGCAAATCGGCAAAGCTGGTTTACTGGATTTTGTGGGCAATCGTGCTGCTGTTTGCAATGTGCTGCTTTTTGCCGCCGCTTTGGATTCTGCTTTCCAGCATGAAGGACACGAAGGAATTTTTGCAGATTCCGCCAACGCTTTTCCCGAAAAGGTTCGACATAGGAAAGGTTGCCGATGTGTGGAAAACGCTTGACTTTGTGAAGTATTACATTAACACGGTTGTTCTTGCGATCGGCGATGTTATTTTCATGATACTGATAAACGGACTTGCGGGATATGTAATATCGCGGCTTAAGCCGAAGGGTGCGTCACTTATCAGTATTCTTGTGCTGTGGACAATGATGCTTCCCGGCACTGTCAGCATGATACCGCTTTTCAAAACGTATATCGATGTGCCGTACCTTCATGTAAATCTCACGAACACATATTGGCCGATGTGGCTGATGTCGGGGGCGCAGGCGTTTTATGTTATGCTTTTTAAAAACTTTTTTGATACAATCGACATGGCGCTCGTTGAGGCGGCAAGAATTGACGGCTGCAACGATTTCAAAATATTCACGCGCATCATGCTGCCGCTTTCCGTTCCGATTATCGCAACCGTGTCGATTTTCACGGTGAACGGAGCATGGGGCAATTTCTTCTGGCCGTTTCTGCTGCTTAAAAACACGGAAATTCAAACCGTTTCCGTTGAGCTTTACAACCTTAAGCAAAGCGGCTATGCAATGGATAAATACATGGTTGCGCTTTTGCTGAGCATAATTCCGCCGTCAATCATATTTGTGCTGTTCCAGCGCCATATAATGGGCGGCATAAACATCGGCGGAGTAAAGGGATAATCTACACGAAAAATTTTATTGGGAGGAAAAGTCAATGAAAAAAAGATTAATGTCAATAATCACGGCGGCAGCCTTGCTGCTGTCAATTCCTGCGGCAATCGGCGCCGTGGAAAGCGTCGGCATTGCCGCCGTCAGCGGACTGAAGCTTACAAACCCTGATAACCTTGCAATCGAAACGCTCGTCGGCGAAACGCTGAAGCCGACTGTAAAGGGAACGGAGGTAAAATGGTACATCGGCGGCGAGGAGGTTACGGACGAAACAAAGCTTGACGGAAAAAACCTCATCGTAACCTTTGAGGAACGCGGGAAAAGCATCAAGTGTTCCGTTGACGGTGCGGAGAGCGCGGAAATAACCGTAGGGGAAGCGAATCTTTCCGACCTCAGAAGCCTTGGAAGTGCTCAGCAGGATTTAATCGGTGACGGCAAAATCACAAAAACCGCCGCTGCCGACACCTTCAAGGCAGACGGCAAGCTTATAACGCTGCTTGATACTTACAATAACAGCAAATCAACGTTTATAGGATTGTTTAACCCGAATGCAAACCGTCCGTTTGATACTGATGAAACACGCTATTACAATTACTACAATCCCGAGCGCGAAACGAATATAGCATACTTTTTAAATACCGACACAACAAAGGTGACGCTTTCGGAAAATGTCCGCAGGCATATCAATATGAGCTGGCCTTGGCTGACAGAGCCTGCCTATGCCGGAGAAGCGCATGACGCTGAGAACGGCATGGATTATACAAAGCGCGCAGGAATTGTTCTTCCGGCGCTTTGGGAAATTGTGAAATACAAAACGATGGCAGGCTATCAGGACTATATGGATAATTCGTTTGAAATGTTCAGAACCGCTGCCTGCAACAATGTTAAAAATGTGGCTACAATGGATTTATCAACGGGAAACATCTATGCGGCAAGCACTCAGGGCAACAGATGGTACCGCGCGGAGTTCACGCTCGACCGCGATTTCTTCCTTGATGCAAATGTCACACTTTCGGACATTGGTGCAAATGTTTGGGCAAAGCTTGCGAAGATATATTCGTATCCCGAGCTTTTGGAGCGCTTTGACGAGGAAACGCTTGCGGCAAACGGAATCACGCCGTCCGAGGGGGCATTTTCGGTTAAGGCTGTCAGCGGACTTGACCTGACAAATCCCGAAAACCTTGCAATCGATAAAATTGTCGGTGAAACGCTCAGCGCGGAAAGAAGCGGCGAAACCGTTTGGTATGTCGGCGGAAAGGCTGTCACTGATTCAGCCAAGCTTGACGGGGATAATTTCATCGTAACCTATGAGGAAAACGGAAAATATGTGACGGCTGCGGTTGACGGCGTTTTCGGAAAATGGATTAAAATCGGCGCTTCGGAGCTTAAGCATGCCGAGCCGTCAGCAGAAACCTCATGGCCGCAGAACGAAACGGCAGATGACAACAGCTTTTTTGTGCAGGGCAAAAGATTTGCACTGCTCGACACATATAACAACAGCAAATCAACGTTTCTTGTAATTTCCGCAAACAGCGCCAAAGCATACAGCTATATGTTTAATAACGATTTAACCGCAGACGAAACAAATAAGACGAATATTTATTCCACGGAAGCTATTGCGACAGGATATTCACTCGGCTATGTTGTCGATAAGGTGATGAAAAACGATTCGTCAGCTATTCCGGCGTCGATAAGCAGCCACATCAACAACGGCTGGAAATGGATAACCGAGCCGGGCAGCGACAGAACAGCCGATCTTAAGGCAAAATACGGGCTTCTGCCGTACACCGTTTCGGCAGGCATGGTTGTTCCTGCAAAATGGGAATATGAAAAATACAAAAACATTATCGGACGCCAGGATTTGCATTTCAACAGCCGTGAATGGACGAGAAGCTCGCATATGGATAACTATATGCTTGTGTTTAGAACCGGCGCCGATACAACGAACTTTCACTATGCAACTACCGACGGTGCAGTGTGCTGGGCACGTCCGATGTTCACGCTTGACCGCAGCTTCTTCTTAAACGAAGCAGTTACCGGTATCGGAGCAAACGTTTATGCAAAGCTTGCTCGGGTTTATTCACTGAGCGAAATGGTCAACGCAGGCTATGACCGTGCGGAAATGATTGAAAATGGTTTTTCGGATTATTCAATGACCGTGAGCGGAAGCGGCGCGCTTACCCCCGGGGAGAGCTACACTGCGGCAATCACCGTGAAGAATAACACGCAAAGCGACATAAGCGGAGTTGTTGCGGCAGTTGTGTACGGCGAAAACGGCGCAATGCTTGCAATGAGCACGCTCGATAACGTGACGGCTGCGAAAAGAGCGCAGACGAATGCCGGAAGCATCACATTTGACAGCGTTCCTTCAGGCGCGGCAAAAATTAAAATATTCTATTGGGAAAGCATTAACTCGGCAAAGCCGATATGCATAAATTACGAACAGTAAAAATAACGCTGTGATTACATCACTTGTTTTCGGGGGCTGCAAGAAGCGTGCTTATGCCTGCAGCCTCCCGATTTGGTATGGAGGAAATCAATGAGGAAGAACAAAGCTTTTTCGGCAGCGCTGATATTTGTGCTGCTGCTGTCGTTTGGACCGCAGAATATAAATGCGGCGGAGGGTGAAAACATTATCTGCGTCAGCGGCTCGGATTTGAGCGCGGCAGAGCTTGACGGCATTATCGGCGAAACGCTTGCGCCGCCGCATTCGGGCAAAAGCGTTTTGTGGTTTGCAAACGATGAAGAAATAACGGACGAAACAAAGCTCGATGGGGATAATTTAATCATAACTTACGAGGAACGCGGCAAAACAATATTCTGCACCGTTGACGGGGAGAAAAGCGCGGAAATAACTGTGGGGGCGTCAAAGCTTTCCAATCTCGGCAGCCTTACAAGCGCGGAGCAGGATTTGCTCGGAGATGGCAAAACGGAGTACACCACCGCTGCCGACACCTTTAAGGTGGACGGCAAAAAAATCACGCTGCTCGATACTTATAACAATAGCAAGTCAACGTTTGTTGCGCTTTACAACCCGAGCAAAAACCGCGTCTTTGATACGGATGGGAAGTATAACTTTTATAATCCCGAACGCGAGTCGAACCTTGCGCATTTTGTAAACACTGACAGGGAAAAGATTACAATTCCCGACAGTGTGCGCGCTCACATTAACGGCAGCTGGCCTTGGCTGACAGAGCCTGCCGCCGGCGGAGCGGCATATGCTGCGGCGAACGGCAAGGATTATACCGTGCGCGCAGGAATTGTTGTTCCGGCGCTTTGGGAGATTATAAAATACAAGAGCATTATCGGTTATGCGGATGTATTCGACAATTCTTACGAAATGTTCAGAACGGCTGCTTACCGCGATGACGGAAATATTGCCACCATGCGTACGAAAACGGGACTGATTTACGCAGGCGGCACGGGCGGCGCAAAGTGGTACCGCACCGAATTCACGCTTGACCGCGGCTTCCTGCTTGATGAGAATATCAGTCTGACGGAAATCGGCGAAAATGTGTGGCGGAAAATCAAAGAGCTTTGGGAAAACGGTCTTTATACCTATGAAGAGCTTGCGGAGCGTTTTGAAGAAAGCACGCTTTCCGCAAACGGAATTTATCCGCCCGATTTCAACCCCGATTTGGAGCTTTCCGGCTTGAAAATTTCCGATTCGGACGGAAGCGTTCTGCCGGGTGAAACGCTTGATATATCAAAATATGTCGGTGAAACACTGTCCGTTTCCTATGAATCAACGGGTGCGGAAGCCCCCGGAAGCGTGCGGCTCAGCTGGCTTGTAAACGGAGATCCCGCACCTGAATATAAGCTTGACGGCGATTCCTTTATCGTGACATGGGAGGAAAGCGAAAAAACAGTCACATGCAGCGCGGTTCCTTACGACGGTGACGGCAAGGTCGGCAAAAGCGCACAGTGCACCGCTTCCTTCGGCGGAAACGGAATCACGAAAAAGCAGAACAACACCACGCCGCCCGACGGGTCAAAAAAGAATACTGACGCGGAGGATATTGTTGTGATAGACGGTACGGAGCTTGTTATGCTCGACACATTTAAAAACAACAAGTCGGCATTTCTTGTGAGCTATAAAAACAATATCGGCAAACGTGCCTTTGACACCGCGGCGACGGAAAGCACAAAAATTAATGCGATTGACCCGGGCAGCGAAACCAATATTGCATATTATCTGAATAACGGTTTTTATTCGGATATGCTTGCGGACGGAATAAAGCCGCACGTTAATATGAGCCACGTCTGGATGACGGAGGCGGCGAACGGAGGAACGGCTTCGGCAAGCGGAGAAAACACGTATTACACGGTCTGCGGAATCAATATTTTGGCAGAGTGGGAATATGCGAAATACGCACCCGTGCTCGGCGCTGCGGACGACAGCTTTGCATCGGCTGACAGAATGTACCTCAGAACGCCGTTCTCGGCAAGCAGCGTGGCGCTTCTGAATGTCATTCTCGCTTCGGGCAACGGGAACAGCCTTGGAGGAGAGTGGCACATAAACGGCTGGTCGCAGGCATATGTGCGCCCGATTTTCTGCCTTGACAGGGATACGTTTCTTGATAAATCGCTTGAAATTAAAAGCATCGGCAAAAATGTCTGGAAAAAGCTTGCCGCGGTTTACAGCGTTGAAGAAATGATGAAAAAGGGCTTCGGCAGAACCGAGCTTATTCAAAACGGATTTGAGCCTGAATGCGTTATAACCTCGGAGGCGGAAAGCGATTTTTCCGCCGCACGCGCCGAAATCAAAAACAATTCAAGCAGGGATTTCGGCGGCACGGTTATAAACGCTGTTTACGATGAAAACGGGAAAATGCTTGACGCCTGCAAGCTGGATGGCATTTTTGCCGCCGCGAAAAGCAGGCTGAAAACCGATGAAACCGCTTTTGAGAATTATGCGGACGCTGCGATGCAGAGGTCGTTTTTCTGGAACAGCCTTGAAAATCAGGCGGTAATCGCGCCGCACAGCAATGCGGGCGAAGGAATATCCTCCGCCAAGACAGGCGGCGCTGCGCTCAGCGTTCTGTACAATGCGTCGGAGGAAAAAATCACTGCGGAGGTAACCGTCGGGAAATATGATGAAAACGCAAACGGAAATTATATCGGAATAACTGTGTTAAGACCCGGAAAAACCGCAGCGGACGCGGAAAGCCTTCCGCTGAGAGAGGTTTATTATTATATCGGCGAGGGAAGGGCGCTGAGCGGCGAAAGCGTGCGCTTTGAGCTGCCGTTTTCGGCGGAACGCGGAAAATACACTGTCAGAGCATCGCTTCCGAACGGTTCGGCAGCGCTTGAAGAAGCGGTTATGTGCGCGGCAAAATCGGAATATGACGGATTGCTTACCGAAATAAATGCGGCAATCGAAAAAAAGGAAATTGCGCGCTGTGAACAGCTCATTTCGGAAAATACGGAGCTGCTCAACGTTGAAAACGACGTTTTCCGCGAGCTTTCGGGCGATTTCATGAGCGAGGTAAGCGCAGCCGTGTGCACAAAAAAATATGAAACGGTTGAAGCGCTGCGTTCAGAAATTATAAAGGAATTTGCGGTTCAGCTGATTAAACGCTGCAAAAGTGCAGAGCGTGCGGCGCGGCTGCTGCACGAATATGACGCGGAGCTGCTGAAGGGAAAAACCGCGCTTTACGAAGCATATTCGGCAAATAAAGCGGAAAGCGGGTTTGCCGGCGCGCTTGCGCAGCGGCTTTCCGGCGGAAGCTTTAAATCGGCTTCGGCATTCGCGGATTATTTCGATGAAAGTGTGCTGCTTTGCGCCGTCGGCAAGCTTTCGCGCACAAAGGTTGAACAGATAATCGAAGAAAACGGCGGATACATGAAAAGCGCAGGTATAGATACCGACGCATATAATAAGCTCGGAAGCACAAAACGCGCCGAAGCGGTGAATGCGGTCCTCGGAACATCCTATGCTTCCGCAGGAGAGCTTGCTGCGGCGCTGAACGCGGCAATCAAGGCTGCCGGGAAATCATCCTCCGGCGGCGGAGGAGGGGGCGGAGGCCCTTCAAAATCATCGGGCGGCTTCAATCCCGGCAAAATGCCGACATCGCCGCAGCCGTATGAAAAGGAAGAATTTTCGGATCTCGGCGGCTATGACTGGGCAAGGGAAGCAATCACCGCACTTTATAACAAAGGAATAGTATCGGGCAAGGGAAAGCTGATATTTGCACCTGCCGACAGTGTTAAGCGCGAGGAGTTTGCAAAAATCGCGGTTATCGCGCTCGGCATCGGAATTGACAGCGCGGCTCAGCCGATTTTTAACGATGTTAAAAGCGGCGACTGGTTCGCCCCGTACACTGCGGCGGCGAAAACGCACGGGCTGATTAACGGAATTTCCGAAACGGAGTTCGGCTCGGGGCTTCCCATAACGCGCGAAGATATGGCGGTTATCCTTTCGAGAATGACCGATAAGCGCACGGGTAGCGCCGCGGCAACCTTTGCGGACGCGGACGATATATCCGATTATGCAAGAGCTGCGGTCGGTTTTCTTGCGGCAGCCGGAATTGTAAAGGGCGATGAGCAGGGACGCTTTAATCCGAAAAAATCGGCTTCGAGAGCAGAATGTGCAAAAATGGTGTACGAATTTATGAAATACGCGGAGGGGGCGGCTGAATAAATATGATAAAAAGAATAATTTCAATTATGGCGGCAGCCGTTCTTGCTGCGCTGTGCATGGCAGTTTCGTCGCCTGCGCTTGCGGAGGAGAGCGGAGACTATGAAAAATACGCTTTCCTTTCGGCGCTTGACATAATTTCCGTCGCGGAGGACAATGCGGACGAAAAGGTTTCGCGCGCAAGGCTTGCGTTCATCGCGGCAAAGGCTTTTTGCATCAATTCCGAAAACGGAACAAATTTTATGAACTACAGGGACGTTGACGAAAACACCCCTTATGCCGGAGCAATTGACGCAATCAGCGGTATTCGCGCCGCCGGCGGCTGCGACGGATATTTTTATCCGAACAGAACGGCGCTCACCGGCGAAGCCGTTAAAATCATCATAACGGCAATGGGGTACGACTTTAAGGCGGAGCGGCTCGGCGGCTATCCTTACGGATATTTTGCAGCCGTTCCCGAAATATCAAAGGGCGTGAAGATGAGCGCGGAGGACGAACTCACGCTCGGAGTCCTTGCAAAAATGCTTTACAATGTGTTTGAAAAGCCGTTTCCGAAAAAATATATTTCGGAAGGTTCGATTGCCGAGCTTCATCACACTTACCGCCGCAGCGGAAAAATCACGGGCAACAGATTCACGCGCGTGAGCGGCAGCGGAACGCCCGACGGCTTTGTTGAAATCGACGGCGAATATCTTATGGAAACGGGCGCAACGGCGGCTTTATCGCTGCTTGGCTGCGAAACGGAATATTACTATACAACCGACGGGCGTGAGGACGGCATGCTTTTATCCGTCCGCGCTAAAGCCGGGGTGAAAAAAACAATTATCGAAAGCGAAAGCATTGAGGGGTTTTCCGACGGGAAGTACACATACACGGAGAACGGGAAACAGCGCACAGCCGCGGTTTCAAAGGGGGCATATGTCCTTTATAACATGAGCGCGGTGAAAGAACCGTTTGCGGATTTCGTTCCGTCCTACGGCAGAGTAACGCTGATTGAAAACGGCGGCGTTTGCGACTTTGTGCTGATTGAGGATTACAGAATCGGAATTGTTGACGGCGTGAGCGCAAGCGAAATTAATCTTAAAAACGGCGCTCCCGTTTTGCTTGACGCAGACAAGCCGCAAACCTTTACCGTTGCCGACAAAAACGGAATCACGGTGCAGCTTTCCGATATAAGCGAATGGGACACCGTGATAATTGAGGAAACGCGCGAAAAGGATTTTTGCACTGTGATTTACTCCGCAGAGCGCAGCCGCGGAACGGTTTCGGCAAGCGGCGAAAGCAGCGGCGGAAAGCAAACGTTCATAATTAACGACCGCGAATATACTGCCGCTTCCGATAAAATTTATATAAGCGGAACGGATAAAATCAGACTGAATGAGGAATATGAGCTTTTCATCGATGCATTCGGAAAGGTGTGCGGTGCGCGCCGCGTGCAAAACGGCGGTCTCCGCTACGGATATCTGAAAAATGCGGCAATGAAAAAGCGGCTTTCCTCGGAATGTGAGCTGAAAATATTTACGTCGGACAATGAATTTAAGGTGTTTGAAACGGTGAAAAAGCCGCTTTTTAACAATACAAAAACAAATGCGGAGGATATTCCGGGACTGCTTTCAAAGGACGGCGCTGTCAAAAGGCAGCTTGTCCGCTTTGAAACGGATGACAACGGGAAAATCAAGCGGCTTGAAACAGCGGCAAGCAATTCGGGCGGCGTGGATGAAGGCTTGGCGCCCGGCTTCCGCATGGTTTATTCCGGCGCCTCCGCTCCGATGCGCAACGTCAGCGAATGGCTCAGCGGCTGCGTTATCTATAACGGTTCAACGGATATTTTCGTAATTCCGTCCGACCCCGAAAATGAGGACGGCTACAGCTACCATACAACGGGGTGGTTCCGCGCTTCCGGCTCGGCTTCGGTTGAGGCTTACACCGATAACGGCAGAAAAATAGTGAGTGAAGCAATAATAGTTAAATCAAACAGGGACACAAACAGGCTGAAAGACGATCTGCTTCTGATAAACAGCGTTCGTTTCGAACGCACGCAGGATGGCGACACGAAGCTGAAGCTTTTCGGCTTTTTCGGAACAAGCGAAGCGGAATACTTTGTGTCGGACGACGCTGTCTGGTGCCGCGTTGCAACGCTCGGCGACAATGATGCTGATGAAACAATGCCTCTTGCGGACGGAATGTTTGCAACGGGAGATGTTGTTAAGGTTCGTTTCGACAAGCATGGTGAAATCGACCTTATCCAGTTTATTTACGATGAAAGCAAGCGAAAGTATATGCTTGTCAGTGAAGAAGCTCCCGGCGCCGAGCCTGCAAATCCGTCCGCATCGTCATATGCGTCGAGCTACAGGTTTACATACGGCGCCGTTTACGACAAGGAGGACACAGCCGTTCTGTCGGTCAAGGGAAACGAATTGCCGCAGAACGTGACGCTTTATTCCCAGCTTGAGCTTTTTAACACTGCCAATTGCAGTATTTTCAAATACAACAAGGATAAAAAAGCATTTGAGCAGACAAAGCTCGGAGCGGCTGTTTCGTACAAGGCAAACCCGTCCGCATATGACAATGCGCTCACCTTGTCGGAGGATGGTTTTACCCGAAGCCTTATCCTGTTTGAAAGCGGGGAATGAGCATGAAAAACATTAAATTTAAGCGGCTTGCTTCGTTTCTGCTTGCGGCGGTAACGGCGGTAAGCTGCAAAACGGCGGTTCGCGCCGAAAATGCGGACTGCCCGGCAATCACTCCGCCGGAAAACGTGTTCCGTGTCCGCGGTTCGCAGCAGAGCTTTATCCTGCTCGACACGGAGGGCTCCGACACATCAAAGTTCTTTATCCTTGCAAAGGATTTTTACGGAAGCAAGCCGTTTGACAAGAATAATTCACAGATACTCAATCCTGCCGGAAAGGATAACATTGCAGGCTACCTCAACGGGGATTTTCTTGCGGCGGACGAAGGCTCGGGCGGATTGTGCGCCGATGTGAAAAAATATATCGACAGTGAACACGAATGGACAACGAATGCACCGCTCAGAAACGGCGAAATCGACCGCGACTATAAAACTGTTATGGGAGTTAATCTGCTTTCGCTTGCGGAGTATAATAAGTATAAGAAAAAAATCGGCTGCCGCGATAATTCCACCGACGCGTGGTTTTTAAGGAGCGGACTGCGGTTTTACACCTCGTCGCATTATATGCACTGCGTGTCGGTAACGCCGTCGGCTGATAATATCATCAACCGGACTCCGCAGACATCGATGGCAATCCGCCCGGCATTCTATCTCAGCCGCGATTTTTTCAAAAACGTGAAACTTGACCTTGAAAAAACGGGCGGAAACGTGAAAAGAACGGTTGCAGCCCTGTATTCCGCAGAGGAATTGAAAAACGCAGGCTATACCGAAGCGGAAATCAAGTCGCTGCACCTTGGCGAGCTTGTGAAAATTACTCCGCTCTATGATGAATATGAAAGCTTCAGACCGGGAAGCGTTCGGTTTGCATATGAAGCGGAGATTGCCCAAAGCAAGGCGCGTTCATATAAGCTGCATTACACGGTGACGGACCTTTTCAGAGAAGCCGAAATAAAATATGACGATATAAGCGTGAATGTCGGCGGAGGGACAAAAGCCACGGGCAGCTTCAGCTGTGCGGGGCTTTCGGAGGGAAGCTATAGAATAAAGGTAACGCTGACTGACGGCAGCCGCACGGCGGCAGAATATGAAAAGGATTTTTCCGTTTTCAGCGACTATACCGACAGATTTATGGACGTTCTCACTCCGTGGGGCGTGTGCTCGCAGTTTAATTACGACCCAACGGCAGACGGGCTGCGCAAACGAACCGCACTTATGACAAAATCGGGGATAAAAACCGTGCGCGGTGCGGTTTCGTGGTTCGAAGCGGAGAGCGACACCAAAGGCAGCTACGACTGGGCAACTTTGGACAGACTTCACAAGCACGCGCAGCAGTCGGGCATGAATTACATTGCGTGCCTCGGTTACAACAACACTCTTTACGGAGCAAAGAACATCCGTGACGGAGTTATGACGGAGGAGCAAAGGCTCGGCTTGGCAAAATATATTTTGTTGTATATTGAAAGACTGAAAAACGTCGGTGAAATTGAAACATGGAACGAGCCTGACATGGACTTTTGGACAAAGGACGGAGGAAACTATTTTGCCGACCTTGCGCAGCTTCAAAAATATATTTACAATGTTGTAAAGGAACGCTATCCCGATGTTGCGGTTGACGGCGCATGCACGGCGCTGACCTATGACACAAAGCTTTTGCAGGGACTGTTCGACAACGGCGCGTATCCATATATGGACGCGGTGGCGCTGCATGCCTACAATCAGCCGCTGCCGATATCGCGCGCGTTTTACACTCGCCGCTATGCGAATCATGCGGAGCTTATCTCCGAATCGGGCGGATGGAAACGCATGGTAATTACGGAAACGGGCACGCCGACGGGCTCGGGAAATGTCAGCGTGAGCGAGAATCAGCAGGCAAAGGACATTGCAAAGGCATATCTGCTTTCCGATTTGTTCGGCATTGACAAGTGCATGATTTACACCTTTGCCGACAGGGGAACGAATCCGAAAAACGCGGAGGATATGTTCGGCATTGTGAGAAACGACTATTCGCTCAAGCCTGCATATATTTCGGCAAAAACGGCGCGCCAGAAGCTTGCCGGGGCGGTATACATCGGCGAGGTGAAGCTCGGTGAAAACATTGTGGCGCTTATGTACGCTGACGAGGGCAAGCCCGTGCTTGCGGCATGGTGCGATAAAGCCGGCGAAACAGCCGATATAAGTCTGCACGGCAGAGCCCTGACCGTGTGCGACACGCTTGGGAAAACCTCCCCGTCAAACGGGCAGATTCGCCTGACGGACGCCCCGTGCTACATTTCGGGAATTGATAAAGCCTTTCTGCTTGAAACAGCAAAGGAGAATATAACGGAGAAAATTGCGGCATTCATGTCGGAATTTGGAGAAGAGCTGACGGAGGAGCGAAAAGCGGAGCTTGCCGCGCTCAAATCAGCCGCAGCTGCCGAAACAAACGCGCTTTCGCTGATGCAGCTGCTTTACGGCGAGGGTGAAAAGCTTGCCGCCGAAAAAAACGCGCAGAGCGATATGCGCCATTCGCAAATGCTCTTTGAATGGTTCGGTGCGTGCAAAATTTCAACCGCGCTCTATGCTGCGGAAGAAAATGCCGCAAGCCTCGGAATTTCGGATGAAAGCGTTCAAAGGGTTGGCACGCTCGCGGCGATGCGCAGCGCCGACAGGCAAAACGGGTATATACATGGTTATTCCGACGCCATGCATGAGTATGCAAAGTACATGAAGGGCAGAGCCGACAAGGTTATGTCGTCCCGTGATGAAAGCTCTGTGAAGCAGAGCGCGGCGGACGCATATTCGTTTGCGGCATTGCAGCTTTGCAAATGGGCGGAACGCTTCCGCGCATATGAAGCTGCTGAAAACGGAGATTTGATTATATATCCAAAGGGAAAAGACCTTGTGAAATATGAGGGGGTTGCAAGCGATATAAGGCTTCAGCTTATTAATACCTCCGATAAAACGCAAAGCGGCGCGGTGCGGCTTGTGACAAGCGGCGGCAAACTCAATTCACAGACGGAGAGGATTACCGTAAAAGCAGGAAGAACGGCGGAAACCGCCGTGACCTTTGACGGCAATATTTCTTCGGATGACAATAAATATTTTCTTGAATTTATCGGCGATGACGGGGCGGTTACAAAGCGCGAACCGATGAGCATGTCACTCACAAAGGCGATTGAGCTTGCGGCGCTTCCGTCCGAAAAAAGCTTTGAGGAGCTTACGGAGATTTCCGTCCTTGTGATAAACAATTCCGATAAGGAGATTCCGGGGAAAGTGAAGCTCACTCCGCCCGCGGGATGGCAGCTTGAGTCGAATGAAATGTCCTTCACTGTCAGCGGAGGCGGAGAAACCAAGGTCACGTTTTCCGTCATCGGGAAAACGGCGGCGCAGTATAATTTCTATGCCTTTGAAGCGGAGGCAAAAAGCGAAATATCCGATAAAACGACAGCGCTTAAATATCCGCTGAGCTTCCTCACCGTTGCAAAGGCGGAAAACGAAATGCAGTGTGCGGAGTTTGACGGAAGCATCGGTTGGTGGAAGGACGCATACCCGATTTATCTTGCGCCGCCGTCAGAACCGTCGGAGGAGGCTTCATGGTCAGCCTCCGATATTGCAGGCAGACTGTTTATTAAGTGGGATAAGGACAATATATATATCCTTGCCGATGTGTATGACGATTTCTATGTTCAGAACAACAGCGGCCAGGCGCTTTGGAACGGTGACAGTATTCAGTTCCAGTTCGATACGCAGAACGACAAGGCAACCTCATATAAGAGCGATGATCTTGAAATCGGATATGCATGGACTGAAAAAGGTCCCGACTGCTTTATCTGGAACAGCGCAGCGGGTGAAGAACCGGGTGCAGGTCCGTCCGATTCGGCAAAGATAGTGCGCCGTCAGGATATCGGAGCGCTCAGGTACTTCATAAAGCTGCCGAAATCCGTTCTCGGCTACAGAGAAATAACAACGGAAACGCTGTTCGGCTTCAATGCCGTTATTAACGACGCTGATTTTGACACGCGCGAAACGATGAGCGTGTTCACAAAGGGCCTCGGCGAATCAAAGAACCCGAGTCTTGCTTATACCTTCCGCCTTTTGAGCGGAGCGTCGGACGCGGCGAATAATTCAGACGTTAAGGCAGCCGTTCCGGAATAAATATAATGGAAAAATCCTTGCCGCCGGGACAGGGATTTTTCCGCGTTTTGGCATAAATCGTGTTGCGAAAATTGACCTTTTTTCAAAAAATGCCTAAAACAAGGTAAAAAAAAGCAGTATTTTGCACAATACGCCGAAATTTTATTGTGCATATTACTTGACATATCGCAAAAAATATGATAGCATTCTATATTATTTTGATAAAGAAGAAAGAGGTAATCGGTATGAGAAAAATGACAAAGCTGATAAGCATTGCAACGGCTGCTGCCGCTCTTCTGACCTGTTTTGCGGGCTGCGGCAAAGAAAAAACAGCGTCCGACGCCATTAAGATTGGCGCTATAGGTCCTGTGACGGGTGCCGCGGCTATTTATGGTCAGGCTGTAAAGAACGGTGCCGAGCTCGCTCTTGAAGAAGTTAACGCTAAGGGTGACCTTAAGTTCGAGCTTAAGTTTGAGGATGACGAGAACGACGCCGAAAAAGCAGTTAACGCATATAACAATCTTAAGGACTGGGGAATGCAGGTTTCTCTCGGTACTGTAACAACTCAGCCGTGTATAGCGGTTTCAACGGAAATCGATTCCGATCATATTTTTGCGCTTACACCCTCCGCTTCTTCAACGGATGTTCTCGGCGGACAGCCCGATAAGAACGGAAACGTAACAATTCAGCGTAAAGCTTCCATGTTCCAGATGTGCTTCACGGATCCCAACCAGGGTGTTGCTTCCGCGGAATATATCAGCGAACAGAAGCTCGGTGAAAAAATCGCAATTATCTACAATAACTCGGACGCTTATTCAACGGGTATTTATCAGAAGTTTGACGCTGAGGCAAAGAAGCTCGGTCTTGACATTGTTTGCGTGAAGACATTTACGGACGATTCCGCAAACGACTTCAACTCTCAGCTGACCGAAATCAAAAATTCCGGTGCGGATCTTGTGTTCCTTCCGATATATTACACACCGGCTTCGCTTATTCTGAAGCAGGCAAACGCTATGAAGTATGAACCGAAGTTCTTCGGCGTTGACGGAATGGACGGTATCCTCACTGTTGAAAACTTCGATACAAAGCTTGCAGAGGGCGTTATGCTTCTCACACCGTTCACGGCTGACGCTGAGGACGATATGACAAAGAACTTTGTTAAGAAGTACAAAGAAAAGTATAAAGAGACTCCCAACCAGTTTGCGGCTGACGCTTACGACTGCGTTTATGCAATCTACAATGCCTGCAAGACTGAGGGAATCACCGCTGATATGAGCGCAAGCGATATTTGCGACAAGCTTATTTCGAGATTCACATCCAAGGACTTCACTGTTGACGGCCTTACCGGCAGCGGAATGACATGGTCTGAAACCGGTGAGGTTTCCAAGGCTCCCAAGGGTATGGTTATCAAGAACGGCGTTTATGTAGGAATGTAATTGGACGACTTTCTGAAAGGGAGAGGCCGCAAAAGCGGCTTCTCGCTTTTTGTTAGGATACGGCGGATGCACGGTTTTGCACGGTCTTCGGGCATGTGCCCCGCATATGAAAATTCCAGCCCTTTCGGTTCATGCCTATTGGGTATACGAGGTGTAATAAATGACATTAATATCTAATCTGATAAACGGAATAAGCCTGGGAAGCGTTTATGCAATCATTGCCTTGGGCTATACAATGGTATACGGTATTGCAAAAATGCTTAACTTTGCGCATGGTGACGTTATCATGGTCGGCGCATATATTTCATTCTGTATGACAACGTATCTTAAGCTGCCGCCTATCGTATCGGTTCTCGGCGCAATGGTTGTCTGCACGTTGCTCGGTATTCTTATCGAGGGTCTTGCATACAAGCCTCTGCGTAAGGCAGGCTCGCTTGCAGTACTTATCACTGCAATCGGCGTAAGCTACTTTTTGCAGAATGTCGCTCTCCTTATTTGGGGCAGCGCTCCGAAAACCTTCCGCAGCGTTGTGTCGTTCGGTTCGATTTCGCTCTTCGGCGGAAAGCTTATCATAACTCCCGAATCGATTATCACAGTTGCGGCATGTCTTATTATCATGGTTGCCCTCACGGCATTTACAAAAAAATCAAGAATGGGCAAGGCAATGCGCGCCGTGTCGGAGGATAAGGATGCGGCTGAGCTTATGGGTATCAACGTAAACTTCACCATTTCGCTCACATTTGCAATCGGCAGCGCTTTGGCGGCAATTGCCGGCGTGCTTCTTTGCTCGGCATATCCCGTACTTATCCCGACAACCGGTTCAATGCCCGGTATCAAGGCATTCACGGCGGCGGTATTCGGCGGAATCGGCTCAATCCCCGGCGCAATGCTCGGCGGAATACTTCTCGGCATAATAGAAATATTCAGTAAATCGTATATTTCGACTGCTCTGTCTGACGCTATTGTTTTCGCGGTGCTTATTGTGGTTCTTCTCATAAAGCCCACAGGCATACTCGGAAAGCAAGTTACGGAAAAGGTGTGAGGTGCCGGTATGAAGAAAATAAAAAGCATGAATAAATTCACATTGACAAATATTAAGTCCTACGGACTGGTATTAATTGCATTTGCAATTCTTTTCCCGATGCAGTCCTCGGGGCTTATCAATAACTCGATAAGCGGTCAGCTTGTTCCGATATGCACATATATTGTTATGGCTATATCGCTCACGCTGACGGTCGGCTTCCTTGGTGAGCTTTCGCTCGGTCACGCAGGGTTTATGAGCGTTGGAGCGTTTTCGGGCGTTATAACCGCAATCTGCTTGCAGGGGGCAATTCCCGTGCCGTGGCTCAGGCTTCTTGTTGCTGTAATTATCGGCGGAATTTTCGCAGGCATTGCCGGTCTTATTATCGGTATTCCCGTTCTGCGTCTGCGCGGCGACTATCTCGCAATCGTAACGCTTGCATTCGGCGAAATTATTAAAAACATAATTAACTGCGTGTATGTCGGCGTTGACAAAGGCGGACTTCATCTCAGCATGAAAAGCGCCGATGCGCTTAACATGGAAAATGGAAAGCTTATCTTAAACGGGCCGCAGGGCGCTGTCGGAATCATGAAGCTCTCAAGCTTCACCTCAGGCGTTATCCTCATCCTGTTTGCGCTTTTCATCGTGCTGAATCTTGTAAACAGTAAAACGGGGCGCGCGGTAACGGCGATCCGCGATAACAGAATTGCGGCAGAATCGGTCGGTATCGGTATCACAAGATACAAGCTCACCGCGTTTATAACGTCGGCGGTGCTCGCAGGAATGGCAGGAGCAATGTATGCAATGAACTTTTCAACAATCGCCGCAAAGAAATTCGATTTCAACGCGTCGATTCTGATTCTGGTGTTCGTTGTGCTCGGCGGAATGAGCAACATTCCCGGCACAATCGTTGCAACAACGCTTCTGTATATGCTGCCGGAGCTTCTGCGTGAATATGCGGACTACAGAATGCTCCTGTATGCAATTGTGCTTATCGTTGTAATGCTTCTCACAAACAGTGAAAAGGCAAAGCAAATGCGCGAAGTTTTGGTATATAAGTTTAAGAATTTGAATCAGAAACGGGGGGAGAACTGAAATGGCTAAAATGGTACCTGTTCCGAGCAATGCTATAATTCCGGAACGCGATATTGACAAACCCCCGATACTTGAAACTCACCATCTCGGTATAGATTTCGGCGGACTTACGGCTGTTGACGATTTCTCGCTCACCGTAGGCAGAACGGAAATTGCGGGTCTTATCGGACCGAACGGCGCCGGTAAAACCACCGTGTTCAATCTTCTCACAAATGTTTATCATCCGACGCGCGGCGCGATTATGCTGGACGGCAAATCAACAGCAAGAAAAACAACCGCGCAGGTAAGCCGCATGGGTATTGCGCGAACCTTCCAAAATATCAGACTTTTCTCCGAAATGTCGGTTATCGATAATGTCAAGGTCGGTTTGCACAATTCAATTCATCAGCCGCTTTTATCCTCGGTGACGCACCTTTTCGGGTACAGAGCGTCCGAGAAAAAATCAAGGGAGGAAGCTCTCGAGCTGCTTGATTTCTTCAACATGGCTGACCTTGCGGAGCATCAGGCAGGGTCGCTTCCGTACGGGGAGCAGCGCCGCCTTGAAATAGCGCGTGCGCTTGCAACGCATCCCGGCATCATCCTGCTCGATGAACCGGCAGCAGGCATGAACCCCTCGGAAACCTCGGAGCTTATGGAAAATATCCGCCGCATAAGAGATAATTTTCACATTGCGGTAATGCTTATCGAGCATGATATGAACCTTGTCATGAACGTCTGCGAGGGAATTTGTGTTCTTGACCACGGTAAAATAATTGCCAAGGGCTCGCCCGATGAAATCAAGTCGAATCCGGCTGTTATCGAGGCTTATCTCGGAAAGAAATCGGAGGCGTAAACTATGTTAAAGGTTGATAATATAAACGTATACTACGGGCAGATTCACGCGCTTAAGGATGTTTCCATTGAGGTTCATCAGGGCGAGGTTGTGGCGCTTATCGGCGCAAACGGCGCCGGAAAATCAACGACGCTTCGCACAATCTCGGGGCTTCTCCGTTCAAAAACCGGCAGCATAACGCTTCTTGATGAAGATATTTCCAAAACAGAGGCGTGCACGCTTGTTTCCAAGGGGCTTGCGCATGTGCCCGAGGGCAGACGAATATTTCTTCAGATGACCGTGCTTGAAAATCTTGAAATGGGCGCTTACACCGACCCGTCAAATGTTAAAGCCGGGATTGAAGATGTTTTCAAGCGCTTTCCGCGCCTTAAGCACAGAAAAAATCAGATTGCCGGAACACTTTCCGGCGGTGAGCAGCAGATGCTTGCCATGGGGCGCGCGCTCATGAGCCGCCCGAAGCTTCTCATGA
>OGMF01000461.1_pt1 | contig 46028 bp, 51 predicted proteins | sample 1572921 | NCBI WGS metagenome assembly OGMF01 (sample SAMEA2581919, study PRJEB24529) | metagenome | biome: Human gut stool | place: China | collected 2011 | reverse complement strand
TCTTATACCTTGCCAAGGGCTACGGGGATTTGATAGCATTTCTTTACTAACTTTCAAGTTAATTTCCCGGCATTCTCGCTTCGGTAGATTGCCAATTTCCCCGGATTCTTCTATACTGAAATCAAATATCAGTTCGTATGCAACAATCAGGAGGGGCACATGGATAAGGCCAAAATGGGAACTTTCATCAAGGAACAGCGGATAGCTCTTGGAATGACGCAGCAACAGCTGGCCGAACAGTTACATATTACGAACAAGGCAATCTCACGTTGGGAAACCGGCAATGCTTACCCCGACATTTCTCTGTTGGACGATCTGGCGGCTGCGCTGTCGGTATCGGTTGAAGAGCTTTGTCGCGGTGAGCGGATTGCCCTGCCCTCTGCTGACACCAATACACTCCTGAGCGATGTCATCACCGAGGTAAGACAACAGAAAAAAGACAGAGCCGCGAAATGGCTTCGCATCCTCTGTCTTAGTATTTTTTCCGTGATCCTTCTTGCGTTTCTCTTCTTTACTGGTGCGTTCTTATTTATACAAAATGAAGCAAATTTAGACGAAGCACTCTTCACCCTGGCTTTGGGTGCCTTTGCCATCGGGCTTATGCTTTTCCGGTACGGGATTCCGATCCTTCTGCTTGCCATCGCTCTACCGCCGTTACTTTGCAGACGCCCCCGGCAGCCGGCGGAGACCATCGTCTGTATCCTGCTGTCGGTTCTGTCCGTCCTCTGGCTGATCTTTGGCGGACACTTTCTCTGGTTCCAGTTATTCTAGCATTTCCATCGTTTTGCATAATCTTTCCGTCCGCTGACGATGGCAGAATAAGCATCAAAAGAATTTTATTCCTAATTACTTTCCAAACAGTGTACTCAAAATTCCTCTCTTGATGACCTGGGCACCGGTGTTGATCAGCTGGCGTTCGATCTGGGCCTGTCGGCGTTCCGCTGCCTTTTCCTTCTTTTTCTGTGCTGCTTCCCACTCTTTCTGTTTCTGCTTTACGGCGGATTCCTGTAGCTTGGCCTGCTGCTTTGCCAGAGCTTCCTTATCCTTCTCCAGCTGTGCCCGCTCTGCTGCCAGCTGCGCCGCTTTCGCCTCATGCTCCATGGTATCTGTCAACACTTCGTAGGCAGAAATATTGTCCACCGCCTCATCGTAGCGTCCCATGCCGTCTCTCGCCATTAGATTTCTGCGCTCCGTCTCATCCACAGGTCCCATAAAGCTCTGGGGGCAAATGATGGAGGTACGCTGGGCGATGCCGGGCACGCCGTTCTCATCCAGGAAGGATGTCAGCGCTTCTCCTACACCTAACTCCATGATGACTTCCTCTGCCTTAAACGCCGGATTAGCCCGCAGAGACTGTGCTGCCGCCCGGACAGCCTTCTGCTCCGCAGGGGTATACGCCCGGAGGGCATGCTGTACCCGGTTGCTTAACTGTGCCAGTACGGAATCGGGGATATCACTGGGACTCTGGGTCACAAAATAGATGCCCACACCCTTGGAGCGGATCAGCTTCACCACCTGCTCGATCTTCTGCACCAGTATCTTCGGTGCATCAGCAAACAACAGGTGTGCCTCATCGAAGAAAAATACCAGCTTCGGCTTTTCCAGATCTCCCGCCTCGGGAAGCTTCTGGAATAATTCTGACATCATCCATAACAGGAAGCTGGCATACAGTGTGGGATTCTGCACCAGCTTTACACAATTCAGCACGTTGACGATACCCTTGCCGTACACATCCGTATGCATCCAGTCATAAATATCCAGATCCGGTTCTCCGAAAAAGAGATCTCCGCCCTGATTCTCCAGAGGCAGTAACGCCCGCAGAATACCGCCCACGGACTGCTTGGAGATACTTCCGTAGGTGGTCAGATAGTCATCCTTGTGTTCTGCCACATAATTCAGCAGAATACGCAGATCCTTTAAGTCGATCAATAAAAGTCCCTTGTCATCCGCAATCCGGAAGACAATATTCAATACACCTTCCTGCGCAGCGGTGAGCCCCAGAATACGAGATAAAAGCTCCGGTCCCATATCGGAGATGGTGGCTCTCACAGGATGTCCGCCCTCCTGATAGATATCCCAAAAGCAGACCGGATAAGCCTTATAGGAAAAGCTGTCGCGGATACCGAATTTATCGATTCTCTTGTCCATAGACTCCGAAGCCACACCCGCCGTGGCAATGCCGGAGACATCTCCCTTGACATCACACAAAAAAACCGGAACTCCCGCGTCCGAAAATGATTCTGCCATAGCTTTCATCGTAATCGTCTTGCCGGTGCCGCTGGCTCCCGCGATCAGTCCATGGCGGTTACTCATATTCAGCTGCATATTCACACGCTGGCCATCTGCCAGGCCCATATAGATCTGTCCATCTGTATACATTGTTGTCCCTCATCCTCTCTTTTCTATCTCAGACTTCCTGCTGCCCCATCCCGCGGGGATATCAATAGATGATATCTTCTACGACTTTTTGAAACGTTTCTTCCCCGTCATATGCTCCACTTTCAGGCAGAATATCTCCGTCCTGGCTACGACTTCCGGTCGGAATACGAAATTCTCCGTTCTGTCAGGATAGTACTGCTTCATCAGAAGATTCAATGCTTTCTGTTTTTCCGCATCCGACAGGATCTCTATAGTTCCCTGACCGATCACGCTCTCGTATTCCATGGTGCACTGACAGCCGTCTTCCTTCTCCGACAGCACCAGTCTGTGGGAGCAATCCATCTCGAAGCTTGCCCTGGCATCCTTACGGATCAAGTCATATTTTTTTCCTTCTTTTGCCCCGTGAAAATAGAGTGTCACTCTGCCGTCCGTCTCTTCCATTCCGAAATTCAACGGCAGAAGATACGGATAGCCTTCCTCATCATTCAGTGCAAGTCTGCACACATCACACCTCTTCATGACATCTGTCATTTCCGAAAATTCTGTAATCTCACGATCGTTACGACGCATTGTATTCCTCCTGTGCTGCATTTTGTTTTTCTGTCAATATCTGTGCGCCCGACAGGCTTTGCGGCATATAAATGCCGGGTAAGCCATCATTGGAATTTCATATACTCTTTCACAGATATATTTACTATAGCGCATAAACAAGATATAATGCAACTATATCCTTCCGTAAGGAATTTTGAAAGGAGTTTTATTTTGCAAAACAAAGGATCCCATTGTTCTATTTTCCCACCGGATCTCAGTGCTCTGACGCTGCATATCCTCGCTATGGCGTTCATGTTCTGTGATCACCTGTGGGCTACCCTCGCCGGAGATGCCTGGTGGCTGACCGGCATCGGCAGACTGGCATTTCCCATGTTCGCCTTTTTCCTGGTGGAAGGCTTCTTCCATACCCATGATAGGAAAAAATATTGCATGCGCCTGCTTCTTCTGGCCATTCTGTCTGAGCTTCCCATCAATCTGATGTACAGCGGGCTGTTATTCTATCCATTTCATCAGAACGTGATCTGGACACTGCTCACAGGCTTCCTGTGTATCTGGGCAATGGATACCCTACGGAAAAAATGTCCGGTCTGGCTGTGGATTCCGGCGATTCTGCTGCTATCTGCAATAGGCTACGTGCTGGCAACCCTCCTCATGTTCGACTATTACGGGGAAGGCGTTCTGACCGTTATCGTATTCTATCTCTTCCATGGGAAAAAATGGTGGCAGCTTGCCGGACAATTTGCCGGGCTCTACTGGATCAATGTCATGCTGTTGGCAGGAATGCAGCTTCCATTACAGCTTTTCGGTCATGCCTTCGAAATTTCAGAACAGGGGCTGGCGCTGTTGTGTCTGCCGCTTCTGTGGTGCTACCATGGACGCCAGGGCGCGCATAACCGCAAGATCCAGCTTGCCTGCTATGCCTTTTATCCGGCACACATGCTGGTACTGGGGATTCTGTCAAAGCTGATTTTTAGTTAAAACGATAGTGCTGACAGAAAGTCTATTCCCTGAAATAGAAAGACTCCCGATGGAATCATTCCACCGGGAGTTCTATATTTTTACTCTAAATTTCTAAATTAGTACTGCTTCACCTGTTCTTCGCCGTTCATGACACGCAGAGCCCCCTGAGCCAGAGCTAACAGCTCGTCCTCACCGGGATATACGGTCACCGGAGCGATCCAGCCGCATCTCTCTTTCAGCTTAGCCACTACATCCTCACCATAAGCAATACCGCCGGTGATAACGATCTGGTCTACCTTGCCGTTCAGCACACAAGCCATAGCACCGATATCCTTGGCTACCTGTAACAGGAATGCCTGCTTCACCTCAGCTGCCTTGGCATCGCCTTCATTGGCACGCTTAGTAACTTCACGCATATCGTTGGTACCCAGGTAAGAATTCAGGCCGCCCTTGCCGATCAGCTTTGCACTGATCTCTTTCTCAGTATATTTTCCGGAGAAGCACATTTTTACCAGTGCTGCACAGGGTACACCGCCTGCACGCTCCGGAGAGAATGCACCGTCACCGTCAAATGCACTGAATACGTCTACAACCTTGCCGTCCTCATGTGCGCCTACGGATACACCGCCGCCCATGTGCACGACTACCAGACGTAAGGACTCATAAGGCTTGCCGGCCTCTTTTGCATATCTCTTGGCAACTGCCTTCTGGTTCAGGGCATGGAAGATACTTCCTCTGGGGATCTCTTCCAGACCGGAATATCTTGCGATGGGCATCAGCTCATCTACTACAACGGGGTCTACGATGTAAGAGGGAACGCCGATCTCATCACCGATCTCTCTTGCCAGAATACCGCCTAAGTTAGAAGCATGCTGACCCTGTACACCTACTTTTAAATCCTCCAGCAGATCATCGGTTACCGCATAGGTACCACTGGGGATGGGCTTTAACAGACCGCCACGTCCTACGATCACGTTGAAGCTCTTCAGATCGCAGTTCTTCTCTGCCAGCAGATCGGTAATGATCTTCTTACGGAAATCCTTCTGTTCGAAAATAGTATCGTATTTGGAGATCTCCTCGGTAGAATGTCTCAGGGTTTCTTCAAATAATAAGTTCTCATCCTCAAATACACCGATCTTGGTGGAGGTGGAACCGGGGTTGATGATCAGACTCTTGATTGCCATTATGTGTTTCCTCCTATATTCACTCTTATATTCGCTCTTATGCTTTACCGCTTTGTCCACTACAGCATCTATACCTGCCGACAGCAGTTCTCCCGCAGCTTCCACAGCGACTTCGATCACGATATCCATAGCTTATTTCTGATTCTTTTTCATCTCTTCTGCTACAACTGCAGCCAGTGCCAGGGAGTATACCTTGGTCTCGAAGGTATCGGAACGGCTGGTCAGGACTACGGGTACCTTGGTACCGGTCAGGATGCATCCGTTCTTTACTTTTACCATATGTACGATTGCTTTGTATACCAGGTTGCCGGCATGGATATCCGGGAACAGCAATACATCTGCATCACCCTGGATCTTACGTTCGGTTGCGCCCTTATGCTTGGCTGCCTCGGGATCGATTGCCAGATCAAGAGACAGCGGGCCGTCTACGATACAGCCGGGGATCTGTCCTTCTTCGCACATCTTAGTCAGTTCTGCCGCATCTACGGTAACGGGCATCTTGGGATTTACAACCTCAACTGCTGCTAAAGGTGCTACCTTAGGCTCTGCAACGCCGCAGGCATTACATACCGGAATGGTGTTCTTGATGATCTGAACCTTCTCCTCCAGTGTAGGATAGGTCATGAATGCAACATCGGTCAGGAACAGAAGTCTGTCAATGCCGGGAATCTCAAATACACATACATGAGACAGGGTTCCACCGGTACGAAGGCCTACTTCTTTGTTCAGTACGCTCTTTAAGAAGTTCTTGGAGTCGATCAGGCCCTTCATATACATATCTGCACGGCCGTCATGTGCCAGCTTTACAGCTTTCAGGGAAGCTTCGATCATATCCGGCTCATTGATGATCTCATAATCGGAGAGGTCCATATTCAGTCCGGCTGCAATCTCACGGATCTTTGCCTCATCACCTACCAGGATTGCATCTGCAATGCCCAGTCTCTTGGCCTCATGTACAGCTTCCAGTACTGCACTGTCCTGTGCAACGGAGACTGCGACGGTCTTCTTCCCACACTCTTTTACTTTTGCTACGATGTCATCAAAATTCATTTTCTTCCATTCCTTTCCGCCCCTCGTGGGCTCCAAGTATGAATACATTCCACACATTATTCGCAAAATCGCACGATAAATCGTGCTTTCGCTGCTGCGCAGCTATTTTTGCTCATATGTGTGGCGGTGACTCTATTCGAGTCACCTAAAATCAAGCAAAACTACTTTTTACATGCAAGCATGACAAAGCAGTCCCGCTTGATTTCATTGTCTTCCGAATAGTCACTCTAATCGTTAAAATAATAACACACTGGAATACAAAAATCAAGCTACTATAACAAATATAGCCACCTCTAAATGAGGTGGCTGATATCTGCCAGGGTCGGTACGCAGGCATACAGACATTTTTTTAATTTTTCATCTGGCTGTGTCTGATCCGGCACCATCACAACCTTACAGCCGGCGCGGTAAGCACTCATGACTCCGTTGGGAGAATCCTCCACGGCCATGCACTCTTCCGGTGCCAGTCCCAGCTGCTTGCAGGCATAGAGATAAATATCCGGGGACGGCTTACCTTCTGCTACCATAGTGGCCGAAATCAGTTTCTCAAAATACGGCCGAAGTCCTGCCATCGCCAGATATTTTTCCGTCCGCTCCAGATCCGTCGCTGTGGCAACCGCTGCGGTGATATGCCTTTTTTTCAGATCTTCCAGAAGCTCCACGGCACCGGGCTTGCATTTGATGCCCTCCCGGTCCAGTGTTTCCTCCATCATCTCTTTTCGTTTGTCACGCACCACATAATAGTCAAAATCTTCACCGTACCAGTCCTTGAGCTGTCTGGGGGCAAAGGGGCGTCCCAGACTGCGCATCGTAAGTGCCTGCTCATCTGTCATGGTATACCCACAGGCTGCCAGTGCCTTCGGCCAGAAAATACGGTAATATTTTTCGGTATCGATCAGCGTACCGTCCATGTCAAATAAAACTGCCTGAATCATTGTTATTCCTCTGCGTCAGCCGTCTGTCCGGCATCTTCTGCTGCATCCGTTTTGCCACTCTGGTCCTCGTCAGCTTTTCCGGCTTTCCGGTCACGTTTTGCCGCCTTGCGCGTCTTCCGGCGTTTTGCCGCTTTTTTCCCTAACAATACGATCAACAGGATCACGACTGCACCACCGACGATGCAAAGTACGATCAGCAGTGTATGACTGCCCTCGGCCTCTACCGTGCGGAAGCTGCCGGGCACTTCCATGGTAAACTGTCTATAGCTGCCGATCACAGTGGATTCCACTTCCGTGTACTCTCCATCCTGTGCTACCTCTATGACAGTGTTATCCGCATCCTCACAGTAGACACGCAAGGTTGCTTCTCCGGTATAGTCCGGTGCATCCTCTTCCATGGAATTGGTCATGGATACTGTATAAGTATTTCCCTCTACCTGCAGATGCAATGCTGCATTGGGATAGAAGTTGCCTTCTGCCATAACCAGTGCCTTATTGTTATCGTTTTTCTCTGCGGAAGCAATGGATGCGGTCCATTCCTCATACTCTGCTTCCAGCACTTTATTACCGGTAATATCACTGAAATCATAATCCGGCCATACACCGTAATAGCCATCCTTCTCCGGTACTTCCGGAATCTGGTCTGCCGACAGATAATCCCCGTAACCGCATTTATAGGAAGCCACTTCTACACCATCCGCCTGGAAGGTAATGGTAAACTGTGAGAAAGCGTCCGGAACGTCTTTGCTGCAGAATTCCTGGTAGGACAACGGGGTAGCACCGCCCTGATAACCAATGCCGTCTACGCCACCGGCTCCGCCTTCCACATAATAGTTGCCATACAGAGTTCCATCATCACTGACTTTTCCGGCAATGCTGCCCTGGCCTTCGCCGGACATATCCAGATCATTGTACGCATAGCTGTAGAAAATATCACAGCCTTCTCCGGCAATACCTCCGATATTATTTTTACCGGTGATCCTGCCCATGCTGTAACAGCTGCGGATCGCATAGCTGGCAGATCCGGCAATTCCTCCCACATAGCTGCCTCCGGTACTCTCTACGGGTGCATAAGACTCACAGGAAATGACTGCGCCATATTCTGCTTTACCGACCACACCGCCGACATAGTCTTTTTTACCGGTCACGTCTCCAAGGTTGCGGCTGTCTCTGATGACTGCCTTGACCGTCTGCTCCACATCGAAACTCTCCGTTCCGGTTAAAGTGATATCGTCCTCAGGGTCAAAATCGTATTCCGTTGCCACCTGTCCAACGATACCGCCCACATTCGTATCGGCTTCCACCGTACCGCGGTTCACACATAAGGTGACCTTTCCCTTCTGGAAGCTGGAAGTATCATAGCGCGCTTCTTCGGTTTCTTCCGGTTCTGCGGTGTCATCCTCCGCATCGGGATCTCCGGGGTTCACCTCTTCCTTGCTGGCTGACTCATCCGAAGTATCTTCTACAGAAATTCCTTCATACCGGAAGAGATCATCCCGGATTTCGCTGACCAGATTCCGCAGAACTCTGGCCTGATCCATCAGCTCATCCATGTGGGCACTGGTGCTGTCTGTCCCGGCTTCCAGTACATCCCCCAACTGACCCAACTGGTCAAAAGCCTTGTCGAGCCTGTCATTCAGTGTGTCCAGATTATCTTTGATACCGCCACTGCGATCCGTGGAAGCATTCGTCATGTTATCCAGATGCTTGGTGGCATTCTCTCCGAATTTTTTCAGTGCCGATTTATAGCTCTCCGTATCGTTCGGTACGGTGATGGTAATGTTTCCGCCACTGACGTCATGATCGCCATCGCCACCCCAGTTACCATTCCAAATGTCATTTCCACTGATGGTAACGTCATGACTGTTGCCGTTATTCTTGTCATTATCCGCCTGCTTGTTCAGATCGTCATTCAGGACTTTCAGATCGTTGCTGACGCCGTTCAGCTCCTGATTGTAAATATACCACAGATCATGAGCGGTCCCGGTCAGAGAACTTCCCGCATTGTTGGCATCCTTCAGGTTCGAACTGATACTCTTGGCAATACCGGATGCCTGTTTGCTATAGCTGCTCACATCCTTCTGGGTGGCATCCAACATATCCAGGAATTTGTCTGTCTCCGTATCCAGTTCCTTCAGCTTGTCACTGAGATACTGGATTTCCAGGAACGGCTCCATCTGACCCACGATACCGCCCACATCTTTTCTGCCCTGCACATATCCGGTGTTGGTGCAGTTCTGCAGATAGCCCTGATGCAGTCTGCCTACGATACCTCCGGTATTATAGCCTACATGCTGGTAGCCGATGGCACCGGAATTGGAGCAATAATAAATCTTACCATCCGAAATACCTGCGATACCGCCGGTGTCCGTATGAGCTGCCACATTGGAGGTACTGTTTATCTGCTCCAGATTGTCCATGGTGATATCTTCCAGATCATAAGTCACTTCCGTGCTGTACGTATTGATATTGCCATTGTTGCTGCAGTTATTCAGAATACCGTGGTTGTTGCCCACAATACCGCCTGCGGAATGATTGCCGATCACATTTCCGGAGGATTCACACCGACGGATCTCTCCGCTCTCGGCATTGACTCCGGCAATACCGCCGACATCCGTATCACCGACCACATTTCCGGTAAATTTACAATTTTCAATGCTGCCATAGTTCACACCGACGATACCGCCGACCTGATCCTGACTTCCAGAGGGAGATACTTCCCCCGTGACCGTAAGGTTGCGGACTTTTGCTCCCTCCTGCACATAGCGGAACAATCCCACTGCCGAACCTTCTCCGGTCAGTTTCACATTGGAAATAGTAAAACCGCTGCCGTCAAAGATTCCTGCAAACGTAGGAATACTGAGTTCACCTGTCATGCTCAGAACAATGTCGTTCTGCAGCACTACTTTTTTATCTCTGGACCAACTGTCCAGTACACAGTTCTCCACCAGTTTCCGCAGATCCTCCTCCGTGCTGATCTCTATGACTGCATAATCCTGCTCCTTTATCGTGCTGCTATAACCGCTGCCGCCTCTGTACTGCTCATAGGTCAAAGTTTCTGCTGCATAGGCGGTGGCCGGTGTCTGCAGGACCAATGCTGCTCCCAGCAGGAAACATAATAATCTCTTACTGTTCATCTTCTGTTCCCTCGCTTTCTGCTGTTTTTTCCGTATTTCTGTCCTCACTGTTGTCCGAAATTTCCCCGTCTTTTCCGGCTGCTTCCACTGTATTTTCTCCAGCCGGTTCTTCCTGTCCTGCTGCTTCGTGCTCCGGCAGCTCCTGGGCTTCCAGTCTGGGATAGTTTTCTTCCGGAGCATCGTCCCGCTCCATCGTCACAGTATCTTTGGGACGGACCACAGCTCCCATTTCACCATCTATGACACCGACGAAATCACCTTCCAACACACCATTGACATAGCCCTTAATATGACCGTTCATACGAATTCTTCCGGCCGAAGGTAACGGCTTTGCCAGATCACGTTTCAGCGTAAATGCTGTCTTCTGGATAATAATATCTCCAATCAGCAGTGTCTGCGGCAATGCCAGCAGTACCAACAAAATAGATGTCAGAGTACCACGACCAAGAGCCAGTCCGATGGCCGCTACCGCTGCATTGGAAGATACATAGCTGATAATAAATCCCGCAGATACCAGCATGGATCCACTGGTAACGATGGTGGGGAACGCCTGATTCAGTGCCTCAATGGCTGCTTCCTTGATCGGCATATAGGTCTTCAGATCCATGTATCGGCTGGTGATGACGATAGCGTAGTCAATCGTTGCACCCATCTGGATCGCAGATACTACCAGATATCCCAGGAAATATACATTTTCATTCAACAGATACGGCAGTGAGAAGTTCATCCAGATACTACCCTGAATCGTTACAACCAACAGTACCGGCAGACCGGCGGACTGGAAGGTAAACAGCAGGATGATCATAACAAACAATGCCGTCAGCACCGTGATGATCGTGTTATCTGTTGCGAAGGAATCGCCCAGATCCTTATCACTGGTGGCGTTACCGACCAGCAGAATGTCATCTATATTATAAAACTTCGCCACAGTATTGCGGATCTGATCCAATGCTGCGGTAGTTTCCTCACCTTCATACGGAACATTTAATTCCAGAACAAATCGGGAATTGTCTTCGCCCAGCAGCTGATCTTTCGCAATGCAGATCTGGGAATAGGCATCCGTCAGAGTTTCTTCCAGATCATCGTCCAGTGTGATGTTGCCGCTTTCCTTCTGGTCATAAATGAACAGGAACATATCAATAAACGGAACTTCGTATTCACTGACGCCACTGACCAGCGCACCATAATTGCTCTGATCCAGTGCATATGCCGAATACAACATATCCGCCACTTCAATATCCAGATCGATCAGTTCCGCAAACTGCCTGGGGGTCAGCTTATCCGTCAGCATATAGCCGTCCATGGCCTCGATATTGCCAAGTCCCTGACAGGATTTCACCACATCAAGCTTTTCCAGAGCTTTCAGTGTCTGTGCCTCTTTTTCATAATCACCGTTCGGCACAATGACCGCCAACTGGTTCACCATACCGAATTCCTTATTTACCATGCTGACAGAAAATTTATTATCACTCATAGTACTGGATTCCAGAGTGTTGGTATCGTACACGTAGTTTGCCTTATTGGACAGGAAAAATGCTATAATAACACCTACGATCAGAATAGGCGGTATGATGTAGCGGGTAGCCACACAAAACTTACCGACTGCTGTGATCTTCGGCACGAAGCTCTTGTGATGGGTGTTGTCGATGGCCTTGGAAAAGGTCAACAACAGTCCGGGCATCAGGAAGAATACGGCTACCATACTGAAAATAATGGATTTTGCCAGAATGATACCCATATCATAACCAATTCTAAACTGCATGAACATCATGGCTACCATACCGGAGATGGTGGTCAGGGAACTGGAGGAAATCTCCGGGATTGCCTTACTCAAAGCAACAATCACAGCCTCTCTGGCATCCTTGTCCTCATGTTCTTCCATAAAACGGTGAGCCAGAATGATAGCATAGTCTACTGCCAGACCTAACTGCAGCACCACCGCGATGGAGTTCGTAACAAAACTGATGGTTCCGAACCAGTAGTTCGTACCTTTATTCAAAATAGCTGCCACGATAAACGTGGTCAGATAAACCGGGATTTCCGCATAAGTCGTAGAGGTAAATAACAATACGGCTACGATAACCACTGCTGCCAACAACAGAATGACGATCATATCATTATTCAAGTCATCCGCGTCACGCTCTTCCTGACCGATATCGGAAGAATAGTAAACATCATAATCGGACAATGCATCCAATACCTCATCCAGATGCTGCTGTGTAGCTTCCGTGTCTGCTTCCTCATCAAAAGTGACAGACAATAAAGCCTCCATGTCATGGTAATGATCCTCGGTGTCATCGAAATCCAACATGCTGACACCATCCATTTCTTCCACCTGATCTGCCAGTTTCTGTGCCTCATCAAACGTCACGTTACAGATCAGGATCCGGGCGGAGCCGTAAGTCGTGAATTCCGAATCCATCAGATCCAGTCCCCTCCTGGTCTCTGTGGTATCCGGCAAATATGTGGTCAGGTCATTATTGACCTTAACCCTGTTCATGGATAATACGCAAAATACGCACAAAACGATGAAGATCAGATAAAATCCTTTCCGCTTGTCCACAATAAGCGTGGCAAGCTTCATCATAAAGGAGTTATCTTTTTTGTCTTTCTCAGTGTTGTCTGCCATGGTTTCCTCCTGATATATTTCTCCCTTTGTACCCTTATTTATGTATCTGTTTTTGTATGCCTCTAGTTTAAAAGGTTTCCCCGCATCTGTAAAGACTTACTACAAAGATGAGAAATTGTATTAATGTCATTTAATGAACTTGTGTTGATTTTCTGCCAAATGCAAAATATAATAATGGGGAAGAAAAAGCAAGCTACAGATTTTTTGTGATTGTTTATTTTTAGACATTTTCGCAATGTTCGTCTATTATTTTAGAAAAAATTCAGATTTGTATTACATATAGGAAATGATTTCTTCTTTTCCCGGAAAGGCTGGTGGATTGTCTTATGGAAAAAATGGATCGCCGTGTGCGCAAGACAAGAGCTCTCTTATTACAGGGGCTGGTAAAAATGTTAGAAACCCATGATATTCAGGATATCTCCGTCAAGGAGCTGACTGAACTGGTGGATATCAACCGCGGAACCTTTTATCTGCATTATGATGATATCTACGATATGCTCCATAAAGTCGAGGATGAAATGTTCCTGGAATTTAATGAAATCATGGAGCAGAAACCGGTCGTTACCAATTCTCTGGCCTCTCAGGGGCCGTTGTTGGAATTCTTCCGTTTTCTGGACCGAAACAGGGATCTGGCCAAGGTCATGATCGGCCCTCATGGGGATCTGGCTTTCGTCAATCGTCTGAAAGATCAGATTGAAAAGCGCACTCTCCAGGTTCTGGAAAGTGCGCAATCCGATGCTAATTATGAATATCTCTGTTCCTTCATTATCACCGGCTGTGTCGGTGTCGTAGAGACCTGGCTGAAAGAGACCACTCCCCAGTCTCCGGAAGAAATGGCAGGGATTCTCGGAACCATGCTTATGCGGCAGCTTACTTTTGTTCCGGAGCCTGCTTAGACTGTGTCGGCTCCAGCATACCAACGCTTAAAGAAGTTACGATCTCACCATCCAGGAAGAAGGATACGGTATCACCTACCTGAAGTTCATCCAGAGTGGCATCTTCTCCGTCAATCGTAATGATCGTATCGTCATTGACTGTGATAGTCATAGTATCTCCGCTGAGAGTTAAGGTCATCTCATCCAGCATGTCTTTCTCAGGTTTCTGACCGTTCGGTGCTTCTCCGTTGGGCGCGCTGCCATTGCCATCAGAAGTCTGGCCGTTCGGCTTTTCTCCGCTGGGAGCTTCGCCGGTAGGGGCTTCACCATTGGGCGCGCCACCGTTGCCGTCAGGAGCCTGGCCATCCGGCTTTTCTCCGCTGGGTGCCTCACCAACAGGTGCTTCACCCTCCGGAGCTTCCGGCTTCTCTGCCAGTGCGATGGAGATCACATTGCCGTCAATCGCTGTAATCTGACCGAGATAAGATTCCACCTTCTCTTCACCGCTCTCCGTGTCCTCCGTCGTACTCTCCGGTGCGATCGTCTCCTTCTGTTCTGCTGATTCACTTGCTACGCTCTCCGTACCCGCAGATGTTGTTCCTCCGCATGCCGTAAATCCCGTCATCACCATAGCAGCTGTCAACACTGCACACATTACTTTTGTATTCACCTGGGGTAAATTCCATCTTCTCATATTCTCATTCCTCCTGTTCCATTAGAAATCTTGTGAACATTTCTTTCCCCTTATCTGCCTCTTATAATAAAAGACATCTGCGAAGGAATTGTGAGAAAAATGTGGTGATTCTGTGAACTTTTCAGGCATGACATCCATGTCATGTATGCAGTGTTGACAGTGTCAGATCATGTGTCAATTTTGCTGTTTTGTTGTAAATATTCAAGGAATGCGGTACAGCCTTCCAGAACATCCGCATAGGTTGTCCCAAAATCTCCCGTGTACCATGGATCCGAGATATCCCGTTCCGATCCCGCGTAGGAAAGCAGCTTCGCTACTTTCCCCTCCGGGTCTCCCCCGAATATCCGCAGCATGTTGCGGATATTCGCACCATCCATACCAATCAGATAATCATATTCCGCATAATCCGCTCTCGTCACCTGTCTGGCCCGCTTCCCCTCACAGGAGATCCCATGCCTCGCCAGCTCCGCCTTCGCCGGCGGATACACCGGATTCCCGATGCCGTTCCAGATTTCCTCTGTGCTGGTGGCCGCGGAGGCGATCTGGAAGCGGGCGGTGAGTCCGGCATCGGATACTAATTTTTTCATTACGAATTCCGCCATGGGGGAACGACAGATGTTGCCGTGGCAGATGAAGAGCACTTTTATTTTATCTTGCATAACTTCGTTTTTCCTTGTATATCCTTATTTTTCCTAGGTTTTATCGCACTTTCACAACATCTAACCTAATGTACCTATCCTAGCATAAAATCGCATATTTTACCATATCTCGGTAAGTAAAATGAGTACAAATCTAGGTACAAACCCGATTCGTACTCATCAGTACTTTTTCCCTATGCCCTTTATTTCCTTACTTGGCACACTTTTTCATTTCTTTTTCTATCCTTTCAAGCCTCTCCATTTCTCTCTGCGCATCCTCCAACTTAAGGTGTGTATACACATTTGAGGTAACACTTATATCTGTATGTCCCATTAAATATTTCAATGTTTCTACAGATATTCCTCGCTTTGCCGCATTCGTACAAAATGTATGACGGCACACATGTGGTGTTATCTTTGGAAGTTGCACTCGATAAATTCTATTGTACTTCTCAACCACATGCTGAAAGCGTTTTTCCCATTGATAGGGCATCATTGGTTTTCCACGCTTATCCAAGAACAGAAAACCTGTATAACCATCTATCATTTCCTCGACTTTAGGTTTCTTTCTATTCTGTACTACCCTCTTGAATGCTGCATAAACTTCATCCGACATTGGCAATACTCGTGTCCCAGCTTCAGTTTTTGTTTTTTCTATGTACTTTCCCCTATTGCCAACATACTGTAATTGATGATTCACGTTGATTGTTCTTTTCTCCAAGTCTATATCCTTTAACGTAAGTCCGCAAAACTCGCCTATTCTCAAGCCTGTTCTAAATAATATAAACATCCCATCGTAGCACTCACTGAAATGTTCATCCTGTTGAACAAACCTTAAAAACTCCTTTTCTTGTTTTGATGTTACTGCATCTCTTTTTACTGAATCATCAATTAGAAAATTATGCAGTTCAAAATCAAAAGGATTTTTTCTGATTAGGTCTGCCTCATAAGCCATCTGAAAAGCTGGTCTTACTACTCCACGTATTGTATGGATACTGCTATAACTTTTTCCATCCTCCGACTGTAATTTTATTAACCAAGCCTTAGCATCTATCGTGTTGATATGATTAATCTTCTGACTTCCAAAGCTGTCACGTTTTAATACATTAACCACTGTTTTATATCCAGCGGCTGTAGTAGGTCTGACATTGCGCTTTTGCTCCAAATATTTCTCTACCAGCTCTAATACTGTCATATCTCCACCGGATAAAGAAATACCATTTGCCAAATCACGCTCTAGCAATTTTTCCTTTTCTCTAAGTGATAAGTCTGGCTTTTTTCCCTCTGGCATTTTATCATGTCTTTCCAGTTTCCAGCTGTATACAAATATTCTCTTTTTTGAAACTGGATCTAACGTGCTGAATAAATATCTGCCATCTGCACGTTGTTGTTCTCCTATACGTAATATGCGATTCTTATTGTCTCTTCTTTTTTCACTCATGGTTTATCCTCCAAACTCTAGTACAATCCCCACCATTGGGATGGGGATTGTATCGGAACTACATATATTTTGCAAGGTATTTTTTGCTTTTATATAGAGCCTGTCTCATCAATAAACTGTTCGAATATCTTACGTTTAATAAGTATCTTATTTCCTACCATAAGTATGTAATCTGCTGTCGGATTGTTCGCCACCAGTTTACGAAGATTTTTCTCTCCAATGTTGAAGTACTGAACTGCCTCTTTGATTGTGAGATTATACTTCTCACTTGTCATTAAATATTCTTTTTCTGTTTTCATAATGATTCAAAATCCTTTCTATCGGATTTTACTGAATCATGTTGCACCTCATTTTTTGCAGTCCAACACACAGGGCATCGGACTGCCATTTGCTTTTTACTAAGATTACAGTAGTTTTGTCATTATTTCCTGCTGTGTCAAATCGGGGACTCTTTCACATACAATTTGTGTCATTTCATCCCTTTCTTTCTTCATTTTTGCAAGTTCAGATTTTAACTCTTCAATTTCAGCACTTTCTTGCGTACGAGGAATGGTTTCTTCATACGCAACATTATTTATTGTTTTGCACTCGCTGACTTTATCGCCTTGCAGTTCGGTTCTTAGTGCATAAAACCGGCGATTTTGATTGTTAATTTTTTTTGTCTTCTGGTAACCGCCAGAATTTTTGTCGGTTATCCACAAACCACGAAGTGCGAATTCTGTACGCACTTCCTGTAAAGAGTACCCCATTCCTGTGACAATCTCCTCTACTTCGCTTTTGGTCAATAATATATAGCCACTGCCAATCCTTGCAACATCACGCTGAATAATAGCGTCTCCCTGCTCAATCAAAGCTTCATACACTTCCTGTAAAGAACTTTTGATTGTCAGTTCCATTATTGGAATCTCTGCATAATTCTCTACAATACGTTTCCACAGCACCCTCATCGGAATAGGCATATCCGGGCGCTCGTATGCACGCATTATGTCATAAAATCCACTACGCATACTGTCTGTAATCTGTGGCTTGTAAACCTTTTTCTCGCCCCTATATGAACGCTCGTAAGAAATGCCTTCCACTTCTCCCAATCCATCCTCTTCATACCCGCTAACTTTGCAGACATTTTTGCACAGCAGTTGTGTCTGCATCATTCCTGTGGGATATTGGATTATCAACTGTAACCACCCACAGCCTCTGCCGATGTCACAAATGTAGCGCACGTAAAATGCGCCACCATACTTCCCATCCATAAGCTTTAACGCATTATTCAATACCCCTGTTTGCACTCCTAACACGTTAACAGCCTCGTCCGTTGTTCCTGTCATTTCACTATCTGACAGGCTTTTGTTCTTTTCTTCTTCATCCATCTATTTTCCTCCGCATAGCTGTCACTTGCGCACCGTGACAACTACCTAAACTTAATCTCGCTTTGTACAAAGCTAGCTACTATGCAAGTTTTCGCCCTTGCACAAAGTATTTCGGTTGCACTTTGTATATCTTTCTGAATTTGCGGAATTGTCACCTTTTTTACGGAATGTTTATGACAGAAAAAGAGTGTGCCGATTGACACACTCCCATGTTATACATCCTTATTGCTCTTTCATTTCTTTCATCTGTTTAAGTAAACCATATAATAATCTATATATTTCATTAAACTTGCTTTTATCAGTTTTCCATAGTCCTTCTAATTCACTTTTGTTTATTTCTTTTATAAATTTAGTCCATTCTTCCCCTTTTGCTCGGTACAGTTTTGATAATTCATCCTCAAATAGATATTCTGACAATTTTCTATATAGAGAACAAGTCTCCACGCTCATTTCCATGTTATCAATTTTTCTGAAAATAAGATTTTGAAACTGCTCCTTTTGTTTCCTTGCTTTATTTATATATTTTTTATCAACCCCTGCTTTTCTCAACGCAGTATATTTTTTACATATCCAAAAATACTGTTTCCATTGCTTGGTTGACACTCCAGTTATTTCAAGTCGCATACTGCCATTAATCAGTTCATTAACTTTTACAAATCTATAACATCTGTCCTGCTTAATTTTATCAATTTTCTTTCCGTTTCTAAGAGCTTCATAATATTTTTCTCTGACCGACAAGAAATCATATAACTTGTCGTAGTAATCTGTTTTATTTGCATTATTTTTTCTAATCAAGCTTAAATATATAAAATCAATGATATTGAAATTTATTCGGCAGCTAACACTATTAGTGTCGTCCTTTATTGTAATCGGATACATAGTATTCAGCTTTGGTTCGTTTCTGCTCAAATTTACCGACACGTTTTATACCTCCCGACTGTGATATACCTTTTCTTCATTATACATACCCTGTTGCTGAAAATCATCTATTATTCGGTCTAAAATAAACATTTTCAATCCCATTAATACATCTGACAGCAATGCTTTTTATAATAAATGCAGATAATGCCAAAATAAGAGTTTGTCATACTGCTCCGACAAACCCTTATCCGTTATTACTTTTCATATAATTTCTTAAGCCATGTCTGCCTTATTCTGCAATGCACTCTCTTTCACTTTCTCAAAAACTTCAACACCCTCACATACTGTAATCTGGTTTTTATCCAATTTAACACCTGCAACTGGTATGCCGAGTTCAATCATCATTTTCAGTTTGCTTTCATCATATTCCACTCTTGCGTGTCGGGCATTGACTGTTTCATAAACCTTTTTACCATTTTCAACTGATACAGATACCACAACTAATGCAATATTCATATCACAGTCAGAATTTTCATTCAGCCATGACAGATTGTTCACTCCACTTTTTAACTGTAAATTTGTCATGTTAAAGCCGTCAACATCTAACATCAATGTTTCCTTTTCATCCACGTTGCCTAATACAAAGCCATAAACTCTCTCGCCTCGTTTCAGCTTATCAATAATCTGTTTTTCGCTCATACCGATAAAACCTTTGCTCTTACTGTCAAAGCATTCATAACCCACCAGACGCTGACCTAAATAGTTCCCATTTGTTAAATACATACACATATTGAATACCTCTGCTTTCCGTGCCACAGCACTAACTTTTATTTATCTTACAAATAAATACTAACGCGACCGCACCAATAAGGCTATTGACGGAATGCAAGGGATTTTATTTTTTAATTTATCGCTTGGTTGTGGAGTTTGTAGAGCAATATTCAAATGATATATACGTTGTCATATTTTCTTATTGTAAAATCATAATCAAAGTAAGTCGTTCTCTTTCTTTTGGTATTTATAATATGAATACACAATTTTTGTTTTCATGTTGTTCATGATAGTGATTTCATATTTATATAATTTTGCAAATCATCCGCCCACATTAATTTTTTTAAATTACTAAATCCACATTTCTGACCTTTTCAATATTTTTCTTTCAAAGCACCATTTCCCTACAAAAATTACGCTTTCTGAAACCTAAAATTAAAATATTGATACACCTAATCAGATTTTTCAACAATAATTTCTTTACCCACTTTTATCAAAATTTCCACATTTTTATTTCATTCAATTTATTTACAGTCAGCCTTAGTTGTGTCAAAATCTTAAACCATATTTTCAAAAATAATTGAAATGAATGCTCTCCGAAAACTTCTTACTAGTCCTAGAAAATGTAGCTATTTTATGTGGTGATAGGCAAATGAAAAGCACTACCACAATGGTAATGCCTTTCCTCTGATAATATTGACTTATCTGTTTAATGCTCTGCGCAAACGCTTTTTGTACGCTTGCTCAACTTCATCATAGAAGTCAACATCTGCTCGCCAGTCTCCATCCATAGGCAACTCTGCCATTAGGACTGTCCGTGGGTGTCCGTCCGGATAAATCATATCCATACCTATGATGTTGTTCTGCCTGCCACTTTTAAAAGTTATTCCCATAATTGCTTGCCCTCCATTTTCAAATTACAAATACATATTCTTTTGAAAATAGGGGTTAAAAATTGGATATTTTCAAATTTAATGTTAGTTTGCTTTTGTAATTTTAACGAAAAATTTTTTGTTTGGTTGTTTTAAATGGGAAATGCACTTCCCATTGGGGAAGTGCATTTCTTATCATTTTACTATTGACCGTTTGTATGAGCTGGTTTTCCTTCTATTGCTAGAGTCAAGTTTTCTTCAAATTCTGGGAATGTGTCACCTGGATAGGTTTTGTCTGTACCATAAAATGGTGTTGCTCCATCATCATCTAAACTAGTTCCATAGAAGTATGAATTTGGACCTGCAACTATTTTTTCGCCTGTGCGTTGGTTAATTGCATAGGAACGTTGGTCTCCAGCTGCTGAACCATAGTAATAGATGAACCATGCACCACAAAGGCTATCTATACCGTAGTCTTTTTTTACTGCAGCCATTTGTGTATCTATATCGCCTTCATAATATTTATATATCTCTTCTTCCATGTATTCATAATCTGCCTGAGATGCTTCATCAACTGTTAACCCTTCAGAGTTGGTGGCTTCTGATGTACCACCCTCTGTTGTTTCTGTATCTCCCTTGACTTCATCACTTTTACTTTCTGTAACTTCATTTTCTGTCTCTATCTCTGCTTGCTGTGTTTCTGTATTTTGCACAACTGCAATAGCTTCTGTATCAGTTGTGTTACTTCCACACGCAGAAGCAAATAAACAAATACTCAATATGCTGACTGCTATTAATTGTTTTCTCTTCATACTGTTTCCCTTGCATAAACACATTGTGTTGCTTGCCTTTCCCTATCTTATACTTACTCCGTTATTGTATCTTCATTAGGATGTATTACATCATACAAGAAAACACCCGGCTCTACATCTCCATAATCAGCATCCACAGTGTTCTTCATTTTCATACGCACAGTGTTTGCAAATAACTCATTATTATTTTCTCTCCCTATCCATGCAAATGTCACTGGGTTGTCTTGACTAATAATCGGAGTATCATAATTAACCATCCCATAACTTCCATCTTGCCTATATCCGAATGTACCAGTAACTTCTAATGTTATAGAATCATGTATTTCCATATCATATTCAGCAAGCTGTTCCTCTGTAATATATGACAAATCCATATATGCCTCTGACAACTCAACTTTTTTCTGTATTGTTGTTCCTATTACCGAGTTTAATTCATTGCACACATCTGTATCTATCGCATCACTTTGTGAAGTTACATCCGTAATCAACAATTCAATTTCCGAACTAAAGCAATCATTTTCTTCATCAATTTCCCCTTGATTAATTACACGATACAACCCTGACACGACAAGAGTACATTGCATATTTTTATTTTCATCTGTCGCAATGTAAACACGTGCATCATCATATGATGCAACAAACTCATTGTTTGTAAATATAACATTAGATTTTTTTGAACTTGTATCATAATCTACCCTAAGATTTCCCAATCTGAATGGCTCTCCATAATATGCATCTCCTTTTAAAGTCAGCATATCTCCAACTCTCCATTGCCCCCTAAGCACATCCTGTGTTACTGTTATTTCAGACGAAGTAGTATTCTTAAACTCTTCAATCTGTTGTTCCAGTTCTGACAGTTCTATTTCTGTTTCCGTTTCTTGTTCCTCTACTGTTTCTGTCTCCGTTGTCTGCTCTGTTGCAATTACTTCCTATTGCTCTGCTGTATTTTCTGTTCCACAAGCTACTATGGAAACAGAAATTGCTAAACATAGCATTGTCAAAAGCACTTTTCTTTTCATACCTTGCTCCTTATCTTGATTTCTTTATAAACAGATAAATCATAAATGCTGTTTCCAGTTCTTTCCATTGCTATTCTCATAATTGTGTAAGTAGTGACAATACTGGAACTACTGTTGTTCCCAACAATTTAACCGCCCCATTCTCATTAATCTTGTTGCACACCTCGTTGAACTTATCAAAGAACGCTGCCACTTTTCCCTTAACTGTTGTATCCGCATATAAGCTATCTATGTATGCAAGTCCCTCTTTTGTTACTCCTGCAATCTCAAAGCCGACAGCCTCTGACATTTCAATATCCTCTTCACTTTCAATGTCACTTGCAATCAATCCTAATTGTGTCAGTTCCATTATTGATGTTAAATATTCCTCTCTGTCAATCGTACCATCCATTAAAAGCTCGTCCACCACATCATCCAAACAAGCCCAACGCTCCACACGACCAATGTTGTCTGACATAGCCTTTGTTAACAATAAAATCTCTAACTGCTCCGCTGTTATATTCTCCATGTGCTTAATCTCCTTCTCCTTGTATGAATAAACCACTCTACTTGTATCATTATATTGCTTATAGTGTTTTATTTCAACTCTTTTAGTGCTTTTCTTTAACTCCTAATGTGTTGGTTATGGCTATACACTTAATGCGTAGGAGGTCAACACTATGATTAAAGGTCTATCAACCAAATTGAAAGAATTAAGAATGTCACAAAATCTATCACAAGCTGATGTTGCTAAAAAACTGGGTATTTCTCCCTCCATCGTTAGCGGTTATGAAACTTCCGAGAGAACGCCTAGTACTGAAAATCTGCTTGCTCTCTCCTACCTTTATAAATGTAGTACCGATTACCTTTTAGGAAAATCAAATGATAAACCACCTGTTGTGCTTGATGTTGACGGCTTAACACCCGAGCAGATACAAGCGTTACAAACACTTATTAAAACAATGAAGCATGAGTAAACTCAATTACCCATGCTCTTTTATATTTTATCCATATTGTTCTGTTCATCTCGTATCTGTTGCAATTCATCAAGTGCCATTGCTCGAATATCATTTACACAGTATGCAATACATTCCATACAGTCAACTGCCTGTTGGTCTATGTTCTCCTGTTGCATCCCAATGCTAAGACTTTTTATCATATTGTTTAGCTGTCCCAATCGCAATGCCACACTTTCAAGAGCATCCATACACATCCTGCGTTCCAATTTTTCTTCCATAAGCAATCCTCCAATTCTTCTTAATGTTTGGGAATTGTAACGCTGTGGTCTGCTTTCGTCAATCATCCTTTCAAATGTATTTGCATATTTATTTTGTCAATTTCAAAATCGGGGTGTATTCATCTGAACCCATTATATATTGTAAATATAGCAGGGGAACATCGCCCACATTATTTTTCAAACTGACTGGCAAATTTAAAAATGACAGAGTGTCAAGCCACTCTGCCATCCTGTAAAAATTCCTGCAATCTGTTTTCTTCAAAGTTTTTAATTCTGCTATATACTGTCTGCCGACTTACCCCAAAAGTATTTGCAACTTTTGTAACCGCTATGCCAATCAGATACAGCAGATACAATCTTTCTTCATCTACGCTCTTTCTGTATTCCTCATTATATTGATACAGTTGCTCCGCTGTTTCGAGTATTTTCCCTTTTCTCTCTTTGCAGTACTCCACAAATTTTCTGTCATTGTAATATTTCTCCATAATCCAGTCTGCTACTGCACTTTTGCTAATGGGATTTTCATTTTCATCCACGAACTCGCTAATTAAATCTTTCTTCTGATACAGTAGCTTTATGGATAATTCGTCACAAAACATCTCGTCATATAGAACCCAAACCTTTTCCAATGTTTCCATATTCGCTGCACGCTCCTTCCTGCTCACATTTTTTTCAAAATTTTTAATTACTATGTAATACCATCCATGCCCTTCTGAATGCTGTTTCTTTCCTGCCTACTGCTATTCTTCTACTTTTGCTGTCAGTACAATTTCCTATCAGCAGTCCGTTCCACGTTTTTTTCTGCTCCTGCAATTTATCATATAACAACTGCAATCTTTCCAAACTGATAGCAATGTCAAGACACATATTATTTTCTATGAAAGTAACGGTTCATACTCTCCCACGCTCTCAATACCGCCGTAATTGTAATATCCTCTATAAAAATTCTCTTTATCAAGAATACGCTTCACAAGCATAGCGTTAAAGTCAGCATCTTTTCTACCCTTGTGCCCTTCCATTTTCATAAACTCTGCTACGCTTTTCAGCGTCATATCTGGAAAACTCTGCTTAATCTCAAATACTCTCCGTACCGCTTTTGCCTCTGCAGCATTTACATACATTTTTTTGCCACCACGCAGACACTCATAACCAAATGGAGCGCCACCACCTGCATAACCACCGCCCTTTGCTTTCTGCAACCGTCCACGTTTTAATTTCAATGCTATCTCTAACCGCTCATACACGTCCAACAGTTCAAACATACCATTTACAAAAATCTCATTGGGATTTTGCGTGTAGACAGAATAATTCGGTCTGTCAATCGCTTTAATATCCACATTGTTCTTTTTAAGTTCCCTATGTAACAGAACTTTCACCAATTCTGACCGCCATAGACGATTTGTTGACAGCACAACAATATATTGAATTTTATTTTCTTTCAATGAAGCAAGCATATCAAGCAGACCGTCACGCTCAATACTCATTTCATCCTCGTTGGCTTTCGCTCCGCTGATACCCTCGTCCTTAAAAATCTCTATCAAGTTGTAACTTTTGGAACTGCAATACTTTTCAATTTCTGCACGTTGCTCCGCTAAGGAATATCCCTGTTTGACCTGCCCTTCTGTTGACACCCTTATGTAGCCATATACATTTACAATGTTGTTTTCCATGTAACCGAACCTCCGTTATAAAATTATTTATTATAACATCAATTCAAATTCCGGTTATAAATCATGGAAAACAATAATATTAAAAATCTGAAAATTCTTTGTGTATTTTTTACTCTTATTTTTCTTCATCGTAAGGTATTAACATAAAAAATCGATTTATTATCCCCTTAACACTCGATGTAAAAAATTCAAACACGCATATCAGTCCCAATATTATAAACATACAATTAGAATATATTGATATATAGTTTTGTAGAACATTTTTATCAAATATGTATGCTATCATCAAAAACAGTAATATATCCTCAGCACTATTTGATAAACGAAATTCTGCACCTATTCTCATTCGATTAAAGTAATTTTCATATTTGTCAAAATACTTTCCCGCTATTACACGTATTATTGCAGCTACAATGACTACACCCAATGATATAATTGCAAGACTTGTAAAGAAATGAACACCTATATTAGAGATTTCAACAATATAGGTAATTGCATTTTCGTTTAACAAATTTTTTATGCTATCGCTCATGTTCCAAAATTTATTGCTTACAAATATGACAATCAAAATAAGAAACATCAATGATTTGAAATAAAATATAGCACCATCTCTTTCTCTTGGACTTTTTCCAAATAGCCAATCTAATAGTTTTCCAATGATTGTTCCCATATATTTTTTCTCCTTTTCATTCGTCTTATATACAAAACCGAAATAAGTAAATCATAGGTAAAAACTTAATCACAAATCGTTCAAAAGCCCTATTTTACTACGTTTCAGCCATTTTATTATAGACTGCCGTGGCAGATAAAAAGTATTTTTATCATTCCTTAAAAACTCCTTGAAAATACTGATTTTCCTTGATTTTACGCCACTTTCTACGATTTGCTGTGATAGATTGTTTTCCTCGTTTTCGTCGCATATCGTGGCATAAATTCGTATATCTTGTCATCCAAATTTAGTAAAAATCTTAGTAAAACAGCTTAATTTTCTCATTTTACTAAAGACTTTTTCCACTTAGGTTTTCTTTTAGTTGTATCATTATTTTAAAATTTTAAGCCATTTTAGCATATTTGCCAAGTTCTTCCTTGGCATCCTCTGCTCCCAGATGCGTATATGTATTCAATGTTACCCCAATGTCCGAATGTCCCATAAGATACTGAAGCGTTTTAGGATTCATCCCGCTTTTTGCCATATTGCTGCAGTAGGTATGCCTGCAAACATGCGGCGTAATTTTTGGTAACTGCTCTTTATAGATTCGATTATGCTTAGCCAATGCCCACTCAAAATGCTTTTCCCAATGTAAAGCAACTTCCGGCATATCCTTCTTATCTAAAAACAGAAATCCCTTATATCCATCAATCACAGGTTCTTTCTTGGGCTTTTTACGATTTTCAACAATACGCTTAAAACATTCATACACTTCCTCAGTCATAGGAATGATTCTAGTTCCACTTGACGTTTTGGTATCTTCAATAACATACTTCATATCTCTGGTTCTTTGAAGCTGATGATTTACACTGATTTGCTTTTCTTCAAAATCAATATCGGAAAGTGTCAATCCGCAGAACTCTGAAATACGAAGCCCGGTTTTAAAGAGGATAAACATACCATCATAGTATCGTTTATAATGCTCATCATTCTTAATAAATTCCAAGAACTTTCTTTCTTGTTTTCTGGTTATGGCTTCTCTTGTTACACTATCGTTTACAACTACTGTACATAGTTGAAACTCGAACGGATTTTTACGAATCAAATCATCATCTACAGCCATTTGAAAAGCAGGTCTTACCACTCCACGAACTGAATGAATGGTGCTGTATCCCCTACCATCTGCCTGAAGCTTAATCAACCATGCTTTTGCATCTGACAGTTTTACCTTATCAATCCTTAATGCTCCAAATTCCTCTTTCTTAATAATGTTGATAACAAAATTATAATTCGCAGCTGTATTATGGCGAACCCCAGTCTTCTGAGCAATATACTTTTTTACCAACTCAAGAACTGTCAAATTATCACCATAAGGAGTAATGCCATCATTTATATCTTTTAAAATGGCTTTTTCCTTCTCTCTAAGTGACTGACAAGGTCTTCTTCCTGCCGGAAGTGAATCTGTCGATTCTAACTTCCAACTGTAAAGGAATTTCTGCTTTCCAAAGCAATCTGTATAAACAAATGCATATCTTCCATCCGCTCGCTGGCTTTCTCCGTTTCGTAAAATACGTCCTTTCTTATCACGTCTTTTCTGATTGCGATTTCTTTCACTCAAACGTCTTCGCTCCTTTCTACGAAGAAGCCCTAGCACGACAACCATATTATATCATACCAGAGCAACATTTACCATTTTAAAGTGATAAAGTTTCGTATTTCTCTTATTTCTACAAAGAAGTTGTCTGATTAAGGAATTCCTCGAATTTATGCCGGTTTATCAGTGATTTATTTCCTACCTGAACCGTAAAACAAAAATCAGAATCAACGTTCTCAGAAATTAACATTCTTATCTTCTTTTCTCCAATTCCAAAATACTGAACAGCCTCGTCAACTGTTAGCATATATTTCTCCCATATTGGAACCATCTTTCCTTTCACTTTTGCCTCTGTATTATCTATTTTCAACACCTCCATCTTTCTCATAATAAACAGCACTTTATCTGTCCATGACAAACAGAAACCCATGCTCCTATCTCTCATCAGCAGATAATAGAAAATCCATACAGGTGGCAGGTCATTACTCTGCCCACATCGGTATCGCACCGTCATCTAAATTGACCGGATCTCAAATTTCTCTGAAATTCGGAAGTATCATTATCACAGATATGCTTCATCGCCCTGTGCAACTGCTACACATTTTGCCAAATTCTTCTCGCTCCATACCTTTGCTTCAATGTAGTGTTTCAACATTCCCTCACGTTCACTCAAAAAGAGCAGGTATCTCTTGGCGAACCTGCCTAGTGGCTCCGCATATCCTCACGTCCTGTATGCAATCAATATTCAGTTGTCAAGGTACAGGGTGCATACGCACCGATCAGTGAATGGAAAGGGACACCGCTGACCGCCTGCTATGCAACTTCAAAAGCCAATATTTTCGTAATCAACTTTGTTTCTAATCTGCGACGTAAAGTTTCATCAACACAGTAATGCGGATTCCCGCACTCATCATAGAGCTTTCTTGTAGACAGCGCTGCAATATACCCCTCGTAATGTTTCAAAACCTCATTGATTGCTTCCACATCGCCAGAAGCTGCTGCCGCAATGATATGGTAAGGCAGCAACTTTGAACATTTACTTGATTTCTCCATTCCTGATTCCCTCCATAATCTTTTTTAATGCCTGGAGTGAGCTTACCCGGTGATGATGAATGGTACTTCTGACAAGATTCATGCGCTTTGCGATTTCCGTATCTGTCATATCCAGAAAAAAAGACAGCAAAATAACATTCCGCTTCTTTTCCGGCAGATACTTCAATGCTTCACTGATCAGCTCGTCCTTTACCTCAATATCATAATCAAGGACACGAAATACCTCTGATTCTGCTATGTAATCATCCTCAGTATTCAACCGGCTCAACTCCTCCTGCGTTAGTTCCGAGAAAGAAACTTCATGCTTTTGCCGATAGCTTCTTGCCCGTTCATAGTCAATCATTTCATTCTTTAACAGGGTTTTACAAAAGCTGTCAAACTGTTTCCTTATTCTTAACTGCTTTTCGGAAGAAGATTGCTCCATAAGAGTTCACCTCCTTCCGCACCCATTTGGAACAGAGTGAAATATCTCCCTTTCACTCCGTAGCACGAATGGAAATATGAACAGCATCGAAAAATCGACAACTTTTTGAAAAAAATTTTATGTATATAAAAAACGCCCTTGCAGGTACATACCCACAGGACGTTTCCTATATCTGATATTAAATTTTTACCACACAATACAAGTGCGCATAGTGCACTTTCCATGATATACTTTGCCGCATCTGCGAAGATGCGACCTATAAAATTACCTTTCCACGCAAAATGCCGGACAGGTTCCTAATAACATAAAAATATCCTCTAAACTGTTCAGAACACATAACTCTCCCAAACATATTCAAAGGACAAAACAACGTGAAAAAACCTTTGAATACTGCGTTTTTTTATATGCAATATCCAAAGTTCCTATATTTATTTAGTGCATTATATCCCTCTGTTAAAGTGTATTACTAGTGCATTTCCAAACCAAAACGTGCACTATACACTATACATGGAGGTGCATATATGGCTAGATCTAAGAAAATTGATAAAGACATGGGTTTTCGTCTTAAAAAGGCTAGACTGGATCAAAAGTTGACATACGATGAGTTATCAGAAATATCCGGTGTTTCCTCAAGGTATATCAAGGAAATTGAAAATCATGGCAATATTCCGAGCCTTGAGAAATTGGGGCAACTGATTCGTGCATTACATATCTCCGCTGATCCTTTCTTTTATCCGGCAGCTCCAACCGACAATTTGGATTATCAAAGGCTGCTGGTCTATCTCTCACAATGTACGGAAGAACAGATAACAACGATTCTTGCCATTGTGGAAGCCTATCTTCGGACATATAACAAACCCACAAATTAGAATAGCAGAAAGATTTTGATTTTAACTTGATTGTTTCTGAATTATTCTGGAGAAAAACAGGGTGGAAGTTCCATGATCGAACGCTCCACCCTGCTTACTTATTTCATTATTATATTCAGTAACTCTTTTACCTTAACACTCTCTTTAACAATCCCAAGTCCAGCAAGTATCTGTACTGCATCTACTATCCCCTGATAATAGGCTCTCTGTTGTTCCTGAAAGTGTGCATGGTCTACAATATCCATATAATTTTCTAAAAAATTTCTCTGCTCTGTAGAAAGGTCAGATAAGAATTTTTCATATTCCTGGTTTTCTTTTTTCAGTTCCTTATCCGCCTTCTTTGCTTCCTCTGTCTGTATGGAATACTCCCGTTCGCCTGCATCGCTTCGAAGCTCCTCAAAAACATCAGATAATCTTTCAAATACTTCATTCATTTTGTGTCCACCTTTCTCTAAATAAGTATTGCATTTTACAGGCAGTATTATCAATCCTAAAATTTCTTACAACAATATTTTTCTGTACTTCATCTTTAGAAGTATATTATCAAGATTATTCCGTAAAATCAATCATGTGGCACTTCATCTTTAGAAAGTTGGTGATGATTTGAAAATTTACTGGAATAAAGAAAACAATTCCAAAAATCTGATAGGTCAGAGAGTAAAGGAATTGCGAACTGAAAGGCAGCTATCGCAAAAAGCACTGGCAGAACAGCTCCAGCTTGCCGGATATGAATTTAGCGATTTGACCGTATTACGAATCGAACAAGGGACACGCTTTGTACCGGATTATGAAGTGGTTGCCCTTGCTGAATTTTTTCATGTATCTTGTGAATATCTCTTAGGAGTGAAAAACGAAAAATAAGCAGTGATCTGTTATTTCTTCATTTACAGACTACTGCTTAAATTTTTATTAAAACGATACCCAACTCCCCAGACCGTTTGAATGTAAATTGGCTTGCTTGGATTATCTTCTATTTTTTCTCGTATGTTGCGAATATGACTCATGACAATATTGAAATCACCAAAATATGGTTCTTTCCAAACACTATTATATATTTGCTCTTTGCTGAATATCATTCCTGCATTTTGAGCCAAAAACATTAAAATTTCAAATTCTGTATATGTCAAGTCAATCTCATTATCCTCACGAACAACAATCCGCTTATACTTGTCAATATAAAGTCCCTTAAAACTAAGTTCCTCTTTGTGGATAACTTCATGTTTCAAAACATCTGCTTCTTTGCTAATGCACGATAAAATACGATTGAGAATATTCTCTTCATTTTCTTCAAATGCCAATATCACTATTTTCCCATACAATCACCCACTTTATCAAAAGTTATATCTTTCGTTTAGTCTTTTCAACGAAATCAGCACTATTAAAACCATTCCTCTGAAAATGTTTCTACTGCTCAACGACTTTTCTTTCGCTGTGGTACGGCATATAATTTCAACATTCAGTTCCAGTATCGTTATTCGACATTAAGTTCTACTAATACAACCTCTGGACGATTATTAAATCGGAATGGAATAATACTATTTCCAAGACCACGGCTAACAACAATATTTGTTATTCTGTCTGTATAAAGGCCGGAATCATATTTAGGAAACAGCCCTTGATTGGGGGCAACAAGCCCCCCCAATAAAAGGCAATCGAAACTGCCCTCCGTGTGCGTGACCACATAAAACCAGATCAACACCGCAGCATACATAGGTTTCAAATAACTCTGACCGATGTGATAGCAGTATAGTATAACTATTTTCGTCATCAATGAGGCTATTCAATTTTGTGTTGACCATGGCTGGTACTTCATTAAACATATCGCCCTTAATCGTAAAGTCAGGATCAGAAAGCCCGATAAGGGTAATCATTTCGTTGTTATGCACTAACTGTATTGCTTCATCTTCAAGGACAGTTACGCCAGACGCTTCAAGCCCTGTTTTGAATTGATCATAATGTGAGAAGTTAGCTTCGTGGTTTCCAGTTACAAAGTAGACAGGAGCTATTTGAACAGCTTTTTTTATAAAATCAAACGCAATCTCAATGTCTGTATGTCCAGCATCGATTAAATCTCCAGTTATCACAATAATATCCGGTTCGTGTTCAGACAGCAATTCTATCAATTCTGTATTGCTTTCTCCAAATTCAGCATTATGCAAGTCGGACACTTGTGCAATCTGAAAATTAGAAAAGGCAGATGGTATGCGATCACTGGAGATATTAACTGTACTTACCATCAATGCTGAATTGCCCCATACAGTACAGATTATCAAAACTAGCAGTATCGTTGTTAATACACCAATCTTCACCAATACTCTGGTGGAAAGAATTTTTTTCATTTTTTCCTCTTTTTCATCAACTTAATTATAAAAAAACCAGCTTACAAACAGGTGAATTTCAGCTTACGAATTTGTAAGACAAAAGCGGGTGGCTTCTAAATCCACCCACTTCAAAAGTAGAATCACTGTGCGCTGATTGTGTCAACAATGGACATATTGTGTATTCTCTTAATCGGACCGTACACCGCCACAATCGCAGATAGTACAACAATCAGAAGAATAATACCCAATTCTTTCAAAGGAATTGTCCAAGTATCACCCCATTTATAACTGATCAACATTTCGAACAATACCTTGTTGCTTAACAGTCCCAAAATGGTGCCAACTATACCGCCGATTATGGTATAAGTAAAGGCTTCTGCAACTATCATTTTCCTAAGCTGTCCTGTACTAAGCCCAATAGCGCGGAAAGAACCATATTGCTTTGATCTTGAGGAGACGCTCATAGCAATACTGTTTATTATGTTAAAAACTGTAATCAATGCAATCAAAACGAGAAATCCATAAACGAACAGCCAGAAACAATAATATGTTCCCATTGTACTGCTGTTTCCCATACGTTCATCGGAGAAAGTAAATGTGGAATCCACCATTTGATGGATAGCATAAACATCTTCATCGGTTGCTTCTTTGGTTAACTGCACATCAATAATCGTGTACTTTGATTCACTAGTAATTTGCTTAAATGTATCCTCTGAACAGATAATTGTTCCAACACCTGCAGCACTATAAAATGGACAGTCAGATAGTGTTCCCACGATTTGAATTTCTTTTTTTTGCCCGCTTATATTCAGTGTTACAGTATCACCAATTTGTATAGTATTCTGTTGCTCATAAACAATTAAACCAGTTCCCACATCGTTTTGTGCAGATTCAAGAGAACCTTCTAACAAATAGTCTTTCGCCCAATCAAATTGATGTTGCTCATAAGAGATCAAATCCACCTTTTTTTCAATACCATTTGTTACAGATGGAACCTCGTAGGCAAACATTCTTCCATACGCTAAATCCACAATAGAATTTTCTTTCAAATCTTCTAAAAATGTTTTGTCAATGGCGCAAGAATTATCAGGGCTTATGATAGATAAATCTGCTGTCCATGGATGAAGCGGCGTTAATGTATGCTGCATAAACTCGACCGTTACGGAAAACGATAAAAAAAGGATAATACTAAGAGCAAATGAGCTAGTCATCAAAAGTAAGTTTTTTCGGCTTGCTTTTGCATGATGAATCCCCAGTGCAGTATCAATCTTAAATAGCTTTGTATTGGCGGCATTTCTGGCGGGTTTCAAAGTATTTGCGTTACCGGAAACCGCTGCAAGAGGAGATACCTTTGCCGCCTTTTTGGCCGGGGAATAAGCAGCTAACAAAACCGTAAGTAATCCCACAACGATTCCTGCCAAAATGCTCGGAATGCTCAAACCGAATGTTGGCATAGCCTCGAAATATTCTGGGCCAAGGAAGCGTAAAACTGCACACAAGACCCAAATGACAACTACACCGCTGAAAATTCCAATCGGTATCGCCAAACGACACCAAAGCAGTGCTTCTTCCCGAACCAGCCGCATAATCTGTTTCGGCGTTGCACCAATGCAGCGCATTAGGCCATAAAATTCTGTACGTTGTGCTACATTACTGTTTAAGCTGCTTGTAATCATCATAATGCCAGCAAGCAGTACCAATACAAATAATATTGCCACAGCCGCATAAACCGACATCAAAAAGGGATTACGGCTTTGTCCAAGCAAGCCAAGCAAACTGTTGTTTGAAGATACTTGCTCATCCGATAAACTACATTGCTCCTTTAAGTTTGCAATTTTTTCCTGTATATTTCTTGTATTTGCAAATTGAGCAAAAAACATGATGCCATAATCAGCCGGTTCACCATCTACTACATTGGGATAAATGGCGCAGTAATCTTCCGTTTTCAAGAAGATACCGTAGAAGTCATTGCTCATAATGTTTGCTGAATTTTTCAGGAATCCAGATATGGTAAAAGTTAGTTTACACCCATCGGGGGGCTCGACCACAATGGAATCACCGATACTCACCACCATCATTTGTTTCACATTTTCTGTCACTAATACTTCATTATGTGCCTGTGGGAAAACACCTTCTGCAAGTCCGCCATCCCAGATTTTGGTGATATAATTTTCATTGCTTCCGCATATCGCCACATTTTTTTCACCCAAAGTGTAGCCCAAATCTCCACGATAATTGAGTACGCCATACGGCGAAAGTACGTCAATATCAGGACGCGCAGCTATGATCGCCGCTTCTTCATTGCTGATATTTTTAATAACAATATGCCAGTTCCCGGATTCCTGCTGTGCCTGTAAAATCTGACTGCGGATAAACATATCTGCCATACCGAAGATTGTAGTAACCAGAAACACCGCCAGTACAATGCAGAAAACAGACATCCGGCTTTGCTTCCCATGAATTTTTGTGGATATGGGAACAAGATCAAGATAACGCTTCATTTGTTTTTCCTCCCAAATCCGTAAGAACGCCATCCGATACCCGGAATACCCGATCAACCGATGCAGTCAGATTATTATTATGAGTAATCATCAGAATGGTTTGCTGGTAACGGCTAGACGCCTGGGTAAGCAGATCTATGACATCCTGGCTGTTTTTGCTGTCAAGGTTGCCGGTAGGTTCATCTGCCAAAATCAATTTAGGCTTGGTGATTAACGCCCGACCAATGGCTACACGCTGCTGTTGTCCACCGGATAATTGATTCGGCAGGTGGTAACGACGCTCCGTCAACCCTAATAACTCCAGAATTTCTTCTACTGCTGCCAGATTAGGTTTTCGGTAGTCCAGAAGCAGCGGGAACATAATATTCTGCTCTACATTCAGCTCGGAAACAAGTTGAAAGGATTGGAAGATAAATCCGATATTACGGCGACGGAAAATTGTGCGTTGTTCCTCTTTCATAGAAAACAGGTCTTGTCCATCCACCAAAATCCTGCCGGAAGATGGAGCATCCAAAGCACCAATACAGTTTAGCAGGGTACTTTTTCCAGAGCCGGATTCTCCAACAATGGCAGCAAACTCTCCTTTATCCAGTGAAAAAGAAACCTTTTTCAAAGCTTCCACTTTTGCTTCGCCCTTCCCATAGGTTTTACATAAATCATGTACTTTCAATATTTCCATAGTATGAGTACCTCCTTTCCTTAAAAAATAGCAAAAACAGCTTACAATGAGGTGAATGTAAGCTTACGATTCCGTAAGGAAAGAAATCGTGAAAATCGTGCCGATGTTTATTTCACTTTGCACCGAGATAATACCTCCTTGCCCCTCTACAATAGACTTGGCAAGGGGCAATCCAAGCCCAATTCCTTGTGTGTCAAGAGAATGTTTGCTGCGATAAAAACGTTTGAAAATATGATGTATGTCCTCTGGAGCAATACCATGTCCATTGTCAGAAATAAAAATCCGAAGCATAGCCGGTGTGTGTTCCCATGTGATATGAACAGTTCCACCAGATCGTGTATGATCTAAAGCGTTTTTCACGATATTTCCAATCGCTTCACTCGTCCATTCCATATCGCAGACAAGAAGCTGTTCACGGTCGCCATCTACCAGAATTTCTTTATTTTCATTTTTGGCCCTCGTTGTCAATTCATTGACTGAATGAGCAATCAACTCAGCCACGTAGCAACTTTTTTTCTCAAAAACAATATTTCCTGTATCTAACCGGGTTATTTTCAACATGGATAAGATTAGCTGCTCCATACGCTTTAGAGAAGTCCCCATTTTGGCCGCAAACTGTTTTACTGTATCTGCGTTTTCCGGCTCATTTTCAATAATCTCCTGATACATAGCGAGGGCAGCCAGTGGTGTTTTTAGCTGGTGAGATATATCAGATATAGAATCTTTCAAAAATTCCTTTGTTTTATGTTCGGTTTCGCTTTTCGATTGAAGCATGGTGGCAAGCTGCTCCACAGAGGAAAATATCTGGAAGATGGCTCCTTCATGGTTCTGCGGTAGGTGGCAGGAGTAATCACCGTTGATGTAATTGGTCAGCACTTTAGCTGCCTGTTGATATAAGCAGTTTCTTTTCCAGAAGAAAAGAAGTATGCCTGTCGCGAGTATTAAAAGTAAAAATATTTCCATGCCCAGCATGGTATAAAATGTGGACTGCTGAAATTGATTAACAAATGGTAGCATATTATTTTCAACGTCTGCCCCAATGCCAGCAGCCGCCAACAATATTTTTCCGTCCTCGCTGATTTCTGTATTAGTGAGCGCAACAGCAATCACATCTTTTGGAATACCTTGTTCTAAAAGGGAAGAAGCAACCGCTTCATCGTGCGTAAGGTACAGTGTTTTTATATCGTTAATCTGGCTTATCCCGAAGATGATACCCAGACCAAACAGCAAAACGGCAAAAAAGGTCAAGAAAAGGAAAAATCCTCTGATTTGTTTATCCCGGCATATCCTCATACAGACACCTCTTTCCATTGGTATCCAAACCCACGAACTGTTATCAAATGTTCTGGATGAGATGGGTCTGCTTCTACTTTTTCTCGGAGCCGACGCACATATACAGACAAGGTATTGTCATCAACAAAATTTCCCGTGTTGTCCCATAACTCATTCAGAATTATATCTCTTGTGATAACACGGTTTACATTTCTCACCAGCAGGCCGAGCAAACGGTATTCCGCACTTGTCAAATCCAGTATTCGGTCCTTCATGGACACGCGGTTTCCCAAAAGGTCAATCGTAATATCTCCACATTCGATGGAAACGCTTTTCTCCACGTTAGAAACACCAGCCCGACGCAGTAATGCTCGAATACGGGAACACAGTTCCCCTAACTTGAAAGGCTTTGTGACATAATCATCCCCACCGCTGTCTAATCCGCGAATAATGTTCACTTCTTCGTCTGATGCAGTCAAAAAAATAATCGGTATCTGCTGATTTTGTTTTCTAACTTTTTCGCAGACCTCAAATCCTGTTCCGTCCGGCAAAGTGACATCCAGAATCAATAAATCATACTTACTAATCTCAGCCAGATACTTGATTGCCTCGCATACAGTCCGGGCTACTTCAACATCAAACCTGTTTTTTTTCAAGGAATATTTCAAACCATCAACAAGACTTATGTCATCTTCCAGTAGCAGTATTTTACTCATGCTTTTGCTCCTTTCCTTGCTTTGTCCGCCCATCAACTGGTTTTTGTGCTGATTTTGGTATCAACCAAACCGTTCCCATCTTTACAGCACCAGGAATCCGTCCAGCAGAACAATAATAATTTATCCAACGAGGGGTTACACCCCATTTTTCACCAGCTTCTTTTAATGTCATATAATCCATATCAATCCCTCCACATGTTATTATAATTCGTTTTCTCGAACAATACAAGCATATACTCTTTATATATGGCACACCTTTTAGGAGTGCCCAAAACAAACTTAGCAAGCACTGCCCATGTCATGACACATGGGCTGAAATTTACTTTTATGCCACAGGCATATCCCGTAAATTTCCATAGGGAAGTATCCCTAACCCTCTTATATTTTTTGAGCCACTTTTCACAGAAAAATCATTGACCTTCTTCTGCAATTTTGCTACAATTTTTCTTGGATAATTCCATCCAAAAATCGAATACACGTTGAAACAAACTGTTGTAAAACATCGAACATTTTACAGCAGTTTTTTTGTACCCAGTTTTAGAATAAATTCTAAAACTATCGCGGCATTCGTCAAATACTTCTGCAAGCAGAGTATTTTCCTCATTGCTCGCGTAAATCAGAAAGGAGTTAAAGAAATGGCAAACAGAAAACGCACCAATCCGGTGCAATTTTATCTCGATGATGACGAGCAATATATCCTGGACGAGAAGTTCCGATTATCGGGAATGAAAAGCAAGTCCGCTTTCTTACGAAAGCTCATTTTGTATGGCTATGTCTATGACGTGGATTACAGTTATCTTAGAAATTATAATACGGAGCTTGGACGTATCAGCTCAAATCTGAACCAGATTGCCAAGCGGGTAAACAGCACCGGAAACATTTATAAGGAAGATATAAACGAAGTAAAGGAGTTGATGAATAAAGTATGGCGTACACAAAAATCCATGCTATCAAAGCAACCGTTGATAAAGCGATAGACTACATCTGCAACCCCGAAAAGACCGATGAAAAAATGTTCGTTTCCTCTTATGCCTGTTCTCCGGAAACCGCAGCTTATGACTTCAAATATACTCTCGACCACTGCCGGGAAAACAGTCCCAACAAAGCCTATCATCTGATACAGGCTTTTGCTCCGGGAGAGGTCGGTTTTGAAGAAGCGCACCACATTGGAAAGGAGCTTGCAGATAAACTTTTAGAGGGAAAATATTCGTATGTTGTTACCACCCATATTGACAAAGGACACGTTCATAATCACATCATTTTTTGCGTTGCTGACAACATCGAACACAACAAATATCACGACTGCAAACAGTCCTATTACCACATTCGGAAACTTAGTGATGAACTGTGCAAGGAACACAATCTTTCCGTCATCATTCCGGGTGCCCAGCGTGGCAGAAAATACAAAGAATGGCAGTCCGACCAGAATGGTTCTGCGTGGAAAACGCAGATCAGAAAGGACATCAATTTCTGTATCAAGTCGGCTTCCACTTACGAAGAATTTCTGCTTCTGATGAGAGCCAAAGGGTATGAAATCAAAGGGGAAACTTTTGAAGAAGGAGCTGTCAAATACATCTCATTCCGCCCTCTGGATAAAGAGCGTTTTGTGCGTGGTAGTGCGAAGTCTTTGGGTAAGGAATACACAAAGGAGCATATCAGGGAACGCATTGAAAGGAAACGGGAACGAAAGGCAGTGATCCCCAAAAAAGACTACTCTGCCCGCAGACTTATTGACACCTCTGACGAGAAATTTCAGAACAGTCCGGGACTGCAAAGGTGGGCTACCATTGAGAATTTAAAGATTGCCGCACAGAGCTATAATGAAGTCGGCTCCCTTGCAGAACTGGAACACAAAATTGCGGTAAAAACCAAAGTTGGAAAATCTGCAAAACAAAGTGTGGTGGAACTGGAACACCGCATCAAAGACCTTGCGGAAATCATCAAATACGCACAGCAGTACAAAGACAACCGCTCCTATCATATCGGCTACAAAAAAGCCAAGAATCCTGACACATATTTCCGCAGATACGAAAGCCAGATCATACTTTATGGCGGCGCCAGACATATGCTTGAACAGGCGGGCATAAACTTAAGGAGCTTGAATGTCGATAAACTGAAAGCAGAGTATCAGGAGCTGATGAAGCAGAAAAGCAAGCTGACTTCCACCTATAAAGATTGTGAAAAGGAAGTGCGTGAGCTGAAGCGGAAACAGGAAAATCTCAATCAGTATCTTAGGAAAAATATGCCCACTACTCAAGACATAAAGAACAGGCAACAATCTCTATAAATTTGGTAGTATGTTAACCCATTTTATAGTATAATCAATTCACTACTTAACAAAGGAGCAATCTATTCATATGCTTACATTCATAGACGAAAGTGGATACCCTCGCCCTACAGATTCAACCAAGAATCCTATCCTGCTTGGTGTCTGTATCCATGAGAATGATATTAAACCGATCACAAATCAGATATACAAATTAAAAGATTCCATTTACGGAAAACAGGACGAAATAAAGTCTACAAAACTAATTCGTGAAGCAACTATTACTAAGAATCGTACAAATAATAAAGCATATGTTGAGGGCATGGTAGACATCATTACCTCTTATGACGCTGCTATTTTCGCTGTAATTATGGACAAGCCAGATGAACCAATTATTGTTCCGGAACATCATCTTCCGAAGCAGTATTACCTTCTTTTAAAAAAGGTTGAGTTTTACTGTAACCATCATCACTATGGCAAAGCAATGATGATATTTGATGAGGTACACGAGGATGCTGACCGAAAAATTGCTGAGGCAATTACAGGTTTTCTGTTCAAAACGAAGTTTGGGCGTTCTTTCCATCACATATTAGAAATGCCCTTGTTTGTCAGCTCTGCTGTAACTCCTGCAGTGCAGTTCGCCGATATATTTGCTGGTATCGCGAGGCATTATTACGAAAATGAGCTTGACCAAAAAGAACCAGAAACAGAATTTCAGGAATGGCTTGTAGCGCTTTTCGCCAAACTACATAATCTTACGGAAAACAACTTCATTCCCAAATCACATTATCTGGAATATGGCTTTCAGAAAATGGGCAAAAACTTCTCCTATCCTGTAAGCGAGAAATTTACTACTTCTGATAATGATGAAAGCCTTCTAAGTGAAGAAATTTCTAATGATTTATCTGAATAATTTTTTGTTTGACTTCATACAAATATGGTGTATAATATTATTAGAGTCATATGTTGTTCCGTCCTGGAGCTGCGTAGGACTCGTAATATTAACAAAAGTGTCGCACTTGCAGTTTAGCAGGTGCGATTTTTTACACAAAGAAAAGACAGTAGGAGAGCCTACTGTCTTTTAGCCTCGAGAGTTCTATATACACTAACATTTCTCTTCGAGAATATTCTCTTGTAATAAATACTTTTCTCCTTCCAATTTAAAAAATACAAATTTCTTATAATCTTCTGGATAAGTATCAATGCCAGTTGTTAAAATGATTTGAAACGGACATTTGTTTTCATAATTATATTTATCTGCCTCTGTCAGTAATGCAATATTCTTTATTAAATTATCTTTGTCTATTCCCTCCTTGTTAGGTGTATCAATCATCAGAAAGCGAGGAAAATTTATGTCATTCTTCAAACTCTCAATTAATAGTGTTAAGAAATACATTAATCGTTTGGGAACTGACGCACTACGTTCACGATATTGCCCCATATTAATATGTGGCAAATAGTCTTCTCCTATATACGCAGAATAACACTGTCCGTCAGCACGTTGCATTAAATCTGAATATATTTCATCAAAATCTTTTTTCTTATTCAGCATATCTTCCTTAGCACTATTAAGAAACACATCTACTTTTATCTTCAATGATTCAACCTGATTTCTTAAACTTGTCACCTCTGAAACGAGTGTGTCACGTTTCTTTGCTAATTCTTCTGCTTGTTGTAATTCTGAGATTCTTGCATTTAGTTCTCGCTCGCGTTCGTCTAATTGCCTTACATATGCTGAATTGTAATTTGAAGTAACATCCTTTGATAAATCAGCAATATATTTTTTTATTCTTTCAATTTCTTTTTCATCCTTTTCAATATTAGAATGAATATTTTTCATTCTTCCATTCTTTCGCTCTAATAAATCATTCATAGATTGAATAGATTTTTTTCTAACTTTCAATATATCTAAATACTCCTCATCTGTATAGAAAAATTTTTCATACTGTTCTTCTAAAATATCACTTCCACAGATACACTTTCCTTTTTTTCTCTCTACTTCTCTCAAACAGTAAGGACACGTATTTGGAGTAAATAACTTTAACTTCTTATTGACCAACCGTATCTTTTCTATTTCTGCCAATTCTTTTTCTGCTTCATCAATTAAATATACTATTTTATCAATAGATTGATTTGTCAATACTTTTGCTTTTTCCCAATAATCTTGATCTCTTTGTATAGAAATAAGTAATGCTTTCTGTTGATTGATTAATTGCCAAACCTCATCAGCATTACTTTCTTCATTCATAACGAGATTGCGCTCAAGTTGTACTTTTTCAACCATTTCATGATTTTCTGCTATCATTTTTTTAATATGTACAACATTTTCCAAATCATAATCTAAAATTTCTCCTAAAAAATCATCATAACTATTCATAACAGCCTGAGCTTTTTCAAATTCTTTTAACTTTAACTTATATTGTCCTAATGTATAATAGTAATCATTATAGGTCTTTCCAAGCAATACTTCAAAAATTGCTTTTCTAATCTCTAAAGAATCAGATAAAAAATTGGAATTATCCGCTTCTTTATATATTTTATCTACCTCTGTTGCTTGATCATGATAAATTAATCGTAATAAATCGGTAAAATTTAATTTGAAATTTTTTGTTCCTTGGACAATATCAAAAACATCAATATCTAATTTACTTAATATCCAGTCAGAAAAAACAATTGTAGACTCATCACTTTGTTTTCTATACACACATGTTTGAATCACTTCTTCATCTTCCCCTACAATAAATATTAAGTTATCACCTATATATCTAGTCAATTCATATTCTTTACCATTAATTTCAATTAACAGTTCTACGTAATTATTTTTATCATTGCATATTTCATTATGCTTGTTACTTACGTTATCATCATGTTTATTAAAAGATTGTACCCTTCCTCCAAAACCATAATAAATTAAATTCATAAATGTGCTTTTACCATGCCCATTCACTCCCTCCATTATCACTAATCCATCATTCAGATAGGGTGACTCAAAACTATATTTTTCTCCACTATAGACAACTCTTCTAACAGCTAATCTTCCCATTTTGTCACCTCATTATATCCGAATACTTTTTCTTGCAACGTACTTAGTTTTAAACTTCTAATTCTTGGCAATAATTTTTTTATAGTCAAGCATCGACTAATATCTTCTTCTAATAGACCCGTTTCTATTAAACTTCTAAGTTTATCATTTATTTTTAAAAGAATATCAATATTACTATTCTTTGGGTTTTTCCTCATTTCTATCATATCTTGCTTTTCCAAGAAAAATAAAACTCTCTTTATTACGGATACATTTAGCTTGGAATCACAAAAAATTTTAATTGATTTCTCATTATCAAAGATATTATCCTCTTTTTGATTTATTAATTTTTCTAAAAACTCTGTATTTTCTTGACTTTTCACAAACTCAAATATTATTCCTAATTTTCTATAATCTTCAAATGGCTTTATATCACAATCTAATGCCTTTAAAATAGAAAGAAGTTTAATAGTGATAAAATAGTAATCCTCTTCAAGAATAAACATCATTCTCTTTTTACTATTCATCTACTTTCCTCCCTTCATCAAAAGCCAAATAACATTCTTGAAACAACAAAATAATCGTTTTTCTAACCATATCTTGATCTTCAAAAGGCATACTATATGTTTTTGCCTTATCTTGAATAACTTTTTCCGCTTCGAGCGTAAGATTTTCAAGAAATTGTTCTATTTCAAATTGTGTTAAAGTACCATTATGCTCCTTTAAAAATCTACTTATAAGTTTTCTACAAGTTTTATACACTCTGTAATTATAAGCTTTTACCTGTCTGTGATTCTGATGATGGCTTTGTTCATAAGCTCCATCAATATATTCATCTACTAATTCCTCTAATGAATCTTTTTCATATTCAGAGCATACACTCAAAAACTTTTCACCTATATTTCTCACATCACTACATTCAATTTCATCCCATTTTTCATGCATTGGATCTAGCTTTTCTTCCACCCTTGCTTCTTGTGCAAATTCTAAAAATAAAATTTTAACCTCTGATACATGCACGATACTATGCAAGAAATCTTTTTCAAATTTCCGAGACTCTATCATATCCAAAATTTTAGCTGTAATTACCCCTGCATACTTTTTATTCACATCAAAATGCACACATAATTGTTCAACTAAATTATCAATACTTTTTCTTACCGCTATTTCATCTGCTTCACCAAAATTCCATTCAATCAATCCAAAAAATTTCTTCCACTTTTCAACTGTCATAGTGTCTAATATTTTTTGAATTTTTTCCATATCTTCTGGAGTCTTTACATGCTTACTATGTTGTTCTATATAATACGCCTTAAAAATAGGTAATACAAATGGAAACGCTTCATCATATCTTTTTTCGCTCAATAACTGAAGCAATGGTTCATCTGGAAAAGTCACTTCTTTATCTTTAAAAACACCTGCTTTATTTTCTTTTTTAAATTTAACATTTGTGTAAAAAACAAACTGAATACTTTCAGACATTTCAACAGTTCCAAGCCAAGTATCAAAAAAAATCCTCAACGAATTTTTTATCTCATGACTATTCATTGAAAAATCTACTGAATATGACTTATTCTGTTCTGCTGTATACTTTACAACTTCTCCTTGCCAATTTCCTTCTAAAACATCGTCAACATGTTCTATCATGCAATAAAGCGCTTTCTTTTCTTGTAAGACAGCTTTTAATAGCCGTTCTGCCGCACGAACTTTTTGAAGTCCTATTCCTTTAATACTCGCATCTGCATTTGTATTTATTTGATTCGATTGAAGTACCTCGCTAATCATTTTTACCACCTGTATGCACGCATAATTTGTAAACACAAAAATACACATTAAATATACCACAATATCATTAAAATAGGAAGCATTACTATAGAGTCTTCACCTTCAAGCAATACTTCCATTTTTAATTTTTCTTTACTCAATCACTTTCAACGAAACATCTTCAAATTCCTCATCGGTCATGTTTTGGAGCTTACCTAACACCTGCTCTCCAAGCTCCCCCATGTCGCTGTCCTTTATGTGTGGCATTACCTGTCTGATCTGCCCAATCATATCCGTCCTGTCCTGTGTCTCAAACACACACATGAAATTGATTTCTTCTACTGTGAATTTACTCATCTTCTTACATCTCCCTCTGTGATTTTTTCTCGGTTTCCTTTTCCGGTGAAGTACGCTCCGTCTTATCTCTCTGCTCTATGACCGCCCTTTTCTCCGCCAGCTTCTCCTTTATGGAAATTCTGCCTTTGGTCTGCTCCTGTTCCTTTTTCTCGGCTCCATTATTCAGAACATTATCAATCATGTTGTAATTCTGTTCGGTAAGTTCCTCCACCTTTGCGAGTGGCTTGTATTCTGCCAGCTTGTCAAGCAGCTCCTTTGCCCTTCTCGCAGTCTGAACCGCTTCGCTGTTATCAATCTCCACACCCTGCCCGAAAATGTCCGTAATAGTCCACCGGAATACGCTTATCCTGTTCTGACAGTCCAAAATCCTCCAGAACGTCCTTTAACGCCGCATGAATGGAAATATCAGGATTGTCATACACGCCACCGTCAATCAGCCTGTAATCCTCATCAAAAACGGAATAATCATAGCCCTCCGTACAGGTCTGTATGCTGACATATTTATCTTTTATGGAAAATGCCATCTGATCCAGCTCCTTTACCTCAAAATACGGATTGTCCCACTCCGTAATCGGTACATTTTCCTCGATGTGCTTCTGGTTGGCAGTAGGCATTAACTTTTCCATCTTGCCCTGTTCATAGAGCGTATCGAACCGGCTCATATAAAGGGAAATATCATCAAGACCGCCCTGTTTCAACTGATGTTCAAAACGCTGTTTCACAAAGTCTTTCACTTCCTCCAGTATCATATCCCGGTGTACTCTTACCTTGTCGATACCGATACTGTCACTCAGCGTCTGCAAATTGGCTATGAAGTGCTTACTTTCCTTTGCTTCACTGCTGTGGGTAAAATCAAGGGACAGGACATTTTCGTTATTCCTTACATGGATCACATCAAATTCAATGCCATGCACACTGACACCAAAGGTTATCCTTTCCAGCTCTGTATCCTCTGCATGAACACTCACCGCATAATTCCCATTCATGGCAAATCCCAAAGCGGGCATACAAAATAAAACTGCTGATGCCTGTGCTACTGCATCGGCATCCCTGCCCTTGAAAAATACCACATATTTTGGTGGGTCTGTTGTCTTATCCTTCTTGACGGCAAAATCAATATTGTATTTACGAACTACCCGCTCAAAGGATTTGATATTGCCATCCGTCACTTCGATAGAAGAAACTCCCACGCCCTCGCCAACCAGCTTTTCACAGAAGTTTTACCATGCGTTTTCTGTGCTTTCTTTCTGCGGTGGTTCAGATACATCCGCATTGCAGCTTTCAGCACGTTGGCATCCAGTTTAGCGGTCTTAATTACAAGAGCGATTGTTTTCTGTGTTACTTCCTCTTGCATAAGTACCTCCGATCTGTATCTTCCTGTGTGTATGCTCCGCTAAGGTGGAACACACAGTCGATGTAATAAAGTAAACGTCAAATCCTGCGCCTTGGCTAATTAGTTTTTTTATGCCACACTCTAAA
>OGMF01000457.1_pt1 | contig 46112 bp, 67 predicted proteins | sample 1572921 | NCBI WGS metagenome assembly OGMF01 (sample SAMEA2581919, study PRJEB24529) | metagenome | biome: Human gut stool | place: China | collected 2011 | reverse complement strand
TGGGTGGCACTCATTTTTTGCAAACCGGTTATTTGTTACTTAACAGGAATGCTCCTTTATCTTATAAAATCGTCAACTTTATTTTCATTTATTTCTCCTCGATCCATCTGGGAATTCAATACAGATGCTCTTTCTGCCCCAGTATATCATAAGATCTTCTTTACTAATATACTTTATATCCATTTTTTCCTCCAGTTCTTCTACAAAGTCGGTATAAACCGGCCGGATACTGTCTCTGACAGTTAACACACTTTTCTGCAATTTTTGTTTTCAACCTCTTCCGCAAAGTCAATTAATTCCTGCTGATCCATAACGGTATCAACATCCAGAATCTTAACATCGATATCAATATCAGAGAATACATCTGATATCTGTCCATTTTCAATCTTAATGAAGACCTTCGGCCTTCTATTCGATGAATTAGACGGAGATACCTGGTTAGAAAACAATTTATTAGGATGATTACTAGCCGGTGTCACAGGCGTAAAATCATCCGGAAATGATACATCCCCAGATGTAAAATTAAAAGACATCTGAGTTGGATTTCTTTTAGCTTCAGTAGCTGCCATTTTTTGGCGTTCTTCTTCTAAAGCAGCTCTTTTTTCTGCTTCAGCTTTTTCTCTTTCTTCACGGCGGGCCTTTTCTTCAGCCTTACGAATAGCTTCCTGCTTTTCGGCTTCCAATTTCGCCTTTAATCTCTCTTCTGCTTCCTTCTGCTGCTGGGTAAGTCGGTTGATCAGCCCAATGGATTCCGTAAGATCAAGAGAAGACTTAAAGCGGGTAATACCCTCTTCTTTGAACTCAGAATCTAATGCTTCCAAGGTTTCCATACCTTCAGTATAGTTTTTGATTCCAGACGCAAAAGAATCTCGAATACTCTTTGCAGAAGTGGTCACATTCAGAAATTTTTCTGAATAAAGCTTTTCATAAAGAAAACTCCGCACATCCGGATCCTCAATAACAACTGCTTCTTTTTCCCAGATGGCGTTTACCTGAAGCAACTTATCATCCCGCTGCTTCTTCTCCAAAGCCTTAATTCCGTTATCAATTTTCTGACAAGGGACTTCAATCTTGGCAACAAGGTTCTTGTATGACTTATCAAAGTCATCAATTTCCTTGGATGCTTCTTTTTTGATTCGAATACGTTCCTTATCGATTGCACTTGATAACTTATTCAGTTTAGCGCGATCTTCTTTCATCTGCTTCTTCTGCTCTTCAAGATTGTCACTGTATTGTACAATCTCATAGCTCTTTGCCAACTGATCTACGAATGCATTTAATGCATCAATGTTGGTATTGATGACCGCAGGAGTGATTGTTGCTACAGTACTAGGTACGGTTAATCCATTAATTACTAAACTTGTGTTTTCCATGATAATATCCTCCATTTTAACAATAATAAAAGGACATCGTTATGATTCAATGCCCTTGAGTTTCCAAGCATAAAGGTCATCAATTCCTTTGTGCTTAAGCTGCCAATATATCGGAGTAACTTCAATAAAACACTTCATATTCTGGCATTCTTTTTCAAGAACTTCGAATAATTTGTGATTTTCGCTAGTGTTTTCCGATTTATCTTTTAATGCAAACATAATTCTTTTATGATTGCATTCCTTACATTTTCGCAAGGTTTGTTTCAGCAAGTCATGCGTTTCATATTTGTTACTTCCAGGATGCTTTTTATCAAAAGTCATTTCTTTATCAAATATTTTATAAAGTGTTTCAGGAGTAAAAATAAACATGGTATTGCTGTTCAGGATTCTTTCATCTCCTGACATTGTTCTGTAGGTAGCGTCCCACTGAATGTTACGAAATTCTATTCCCAAACTTCGGGTATATTTTGCTATTTCGTACAGTGCTTTCATAACGTTATCATTCATCATCCGGTCCATGTCGAATCCACCTAAAAGAGTTTTAAGTCCTCTTTCTTTCAGTCGTGGTAATTCTTTTCTTAGAATTGCTAGGCAATTCACGCCGGGGATATCAATATTGGGTTGTGAGGTAAGATCATAAAAAAGATCTCCCTTCATTGCACCTTCAATTAATACCAATGATTCTGGAACATCAAAAGAATACTCTCCGTTTGATTTTTTTGAAAAAGTACCGTTGTAATTAATCAACTGTCTATTTTTAGTTCCGTGATTTTTTCCAACGGATGTAAACCAAACATACTTGGGTTCTTTCTCGCCATTAATAATACGCCGCTTTTCTTCATCTTTACGGATCTGTTCTCCTGTAAGTTTTCCAAAGAAATCGCGATAAGGGACCATAATACCACTGGCTTCGGAATAACACATCCAACAAGTGTTTTTTTGATTCATGTAGAACCCTGATACGCCTGCAAGATCTGAGAAGCCAAGCTTTGGAGTTATTTTTGATGATTCAAGATGATCCATCTCTGGAAGTGTACAGTATTGGTGTTTTATAATCGCTTCTTTGCTAAATCCACGATCTAATAAATCCTGTTCATGCTTTTTTGATAGTTTAAATACTCTAGGAAACTGTTGCAAAACTTTATTTGTTTTTTCAAAATCTATTTTGCAAATGTTCTCCGTTGGTATTACAACAGGTGCTCTTTGAATGCTTGTATCATAAACCCGCAATCTTTCACATATTTCTTTATATGCAGCTTTATTATCCATGTTATTAATCTTTGCATAAAATGAAAGCACGTTTCCTTTATGCTCATCATTTTTATTACAACGATACATACCATTGGATAAATTTACATTTAATGGCTTGTTTTTAGACATACACCATGGACATTGTAAATATACGCTTGCCCGATTAGCTTGTACGCTATATCCCATAAGTGATAATACTTCTGCTGGTGTAAATGGATAATCACCCATCGAGACACCTCCTTCCTTTCTTTTTTATTGGTTTAAAAATCTACCCACCTTTCCTTTAATTTTTATTATTAAACGCAAAAAGAGCAGATACCGAAGTGGTAACTGCTCTAATTTTCACGTATTGTTATTATTTACTATATGTATATATTATAATGCAATGTCTTCCTTTTGTAAAGGAAAAAGTAGATCCTATTTTTCATTATCTGTGCTTATTGGCTCCTTTTGTTTTTTATGGATGCTCATTTCCATATCAATGATGACATTTTCTAATTTCTTGACTTTCTTTTTTAATTGCTTCTTTTTTCTTCGTTGCATTTCCATTATTTCATAGGCAGTTCTCAGATCCTCCTTTACTGTATCCAATTCTTTTCTTAGATTTTCGTTCTCCTGTTTCAAGCTGGTAATATCCAATTCTTCTTCTCTGTAAACAACTACTACGTCACTCATACATGTGTCCTCCCCGATGTGGTAAATTATTAGAATAAACGCAAAAAGAGCAGATACCATTGTGGTAACTGCTCTTTTCTAACGTTATTTATATTATGATGATATTATATTAATTTTCTTAAAAATTGTAAATAGGTTTTTGAAAAATTTTCTATTAAGTATATTTTGTATCAGATAATACAAAAGGACAGCCAGATAATATTATCTGTACTGTCCTTTATACTTACTCTTATTATTTTAATTCAGCATATCCACCGTCAAAATTTTGTTTCCAACTTCTATATACTCCATTAGTGTCTTGGAACTCTAGGTAATACGCATTTCTCCATAACCAAGGTTCCTGCCACGCAATTTTCTTGATTTCACATACAATTCCATGGCAGTGTACGATGTCTCCAGGCTTTAACTCTCTCATTTGTTAAACCTCCTATGGTATTATTTTGATATATTTACCGGAAGAACCAGATAAAGATATGTTTCATTATCACGAATAATAATAGGGGCTTTAGCACCGAAGAATTCAATAGTGATAAAATCATCCGGAACCGCCTTTAAAGCATCAATAACGAATTTTGGGTTAAACCCAATTCGAATATCTTTTCCTGTCATATCAGAAATCTCGATCTCTTCAGATACCGTTCCATACACGGATGTTCCAGAGACTTCCATCCTGTCTTTATCAAGAGTACAGATTACAGGTCTTCGTGTTCCGTCATTTAAAATCAAGAGTGCACGATCAACTGCAGCATAAATTTGTTCGCGATTAACCTTAATAGAAGTCATACAGGAATCATGCGGAATAATCTGGTCAATATTGAAATATTCTCCGGCCAGCAGTCTTGTAGTGATTGTAGTATCAGTGACCTTTAACATGATATTCTTGTCATTGATCGTAATCTCCACGTCTTCTGAAGGAAGGATTTTTACAATTTCATTCAGATATGCTGCTGGAATCGTAATATTGTAATCTCTTTCTGGTGCTTCCGCTACAGTAATAGTTCTGGATCCGATCCGGTGACCATCAAGACCGCAGAAATTTACTTTATTTCCAGTTGACTTAAGCCGGATACCGGTCATTAATTTATTGGTTTCAGTAGTGGCGGTACAGAAAGAAACTCCAGCAATCGCTTCTTTTAATGCTTCTGCCTCGATTATAAGCTTTTCCCCATCTTCTTCTTTAGCAAAGGGGAATGTTTCTGGCGATAAGCCTGGAACGCAAAATTTGATTGTCTTACCGGCACTTAATGTGACAGCAAAGCTTTTATCAATTTCCAGAGTAATTTCGGTGTCTGGCATTTTTTTTAAGATATCAAGCAATCGCTTTGCGTTTATACACACAGCTTCTTTGTCAGAAAAGCAAGGAATTTCTTTTCTGATAGCAAATTCCATGTTATTAGACTCTAAAATCAGTGTTGAGCCTGTTGTCGTTAAGCAGACACATTCCAATATTGCCATTGTAGTTCTGCCGCATACGGCTTTGCTTACTGCGTTTAATGCATCAAGTAATTCATTTCTCTCAATTGTAATCATATTTTTTCCCTCATTCTTTCTTAGTTTTGTTAGTAGTTACGGAAAATCTACCCACCTTTCCTTTAAAAATTTATTTAAACGTCAAAAAAGCAGCTACCAACTGCCGGTTGATAACTGCTTTATTTTCTGACGATTATTTTATTTACGATATATGGATATTATATGTTATGAGTTACTTTTTGTAAATATGGAAATATAAAAAAGCTCCCGGAAATAATCCGAGAGCTTTTGAATTACTTATCGTACCACATTGGAATACTGGTTACTAATGAATCTCGAAATGTTTGAGCATCAATCATTCGGGATCCGCAGTGTTCAATGGTGGTCTTCTTAGTTATTGGGTGATTATAAATGACCAGGTATTCCTCATATAAAGATGAATATACAATTTTTGACATAACAATTTCCTCCTTAATTTCTGACTTCAATCATATAACGAATAGTACAAGCTGCTTCATTATATACGATCATTTCATCGTTAATAAGGGAAGCTCCTTTGTGTGCATAAACGCTATTTGTACCAAAATTTTCCATGTCCCTTTCGGTATAACTACTCATTTCAGAAGACCAAACAGAGATGTGTTTTGCGTTTCCTGTGGCAACCTTAAATACTGCTAATACGCCGGTATTTCCAGTGTTACCATGGATATTATTGCATCCGCGAAGAGAAGTATAACGAAGAGATTTTTTTGGTTCTGAGGCAAAATAAAGCCCTATCCCAAACATCTTTCCTGCTTGTTTTGCGCCAGAACGCAATACCAATCCGGTTTTGTAGATATTCCAGAAGTTTTCATTCATAGATCCATGATACAAAAACTTTGTTTTTTCAATATGATGTTCTTTGCAATAACGCTGGAACCTCTCTTCTGTTTTATTGTTTCTCACATAGAATGCGCGAACTACTTTATCAGAAGCAGATCCAAGATGATCCTTGATCTCCTTCATTTCTTTGTCTGTCACAGGACGCATATCAAGTCCAAACGCTTCAAGAATGTTATCTCCTTGTTTAGAACTTTGGCTTTGACAGATAGATGTATCAACTTCGGCAGCCATAACATCCAACAGCTTTTGTTCCCGGTCTATTATCTGATCGAACTCTGTAGTACTTTTGCAGAGAAAATCACTAACCTTTGTCATCTTTCGTGGTAATACAGTAAATAAAGCGTTCAACTGGTTATTAAAAGATGAAGTGTCATTTAACAATCTCAAAGTATTAATGATATTTTGGGCTTTCACCACCATTTGTGGTGTAACAGATGATACAGAAATTGAATAGTTCTTTTTGATATGTTCTCCGGCCCATGCAAGAAGTCTTGCAACAAAGTAGCTCGATTCCGGATCTTCGATGTCAGCAAATTCGCCGTGACCATTAGAAGAGGATACGTTGACAGTTATCATATCAGATTGATCACAATAACCTTTAGCAATTTTTTCTCGGTATTTTTCAGACCAACTTGATATGGGGTATTTACGTTTCATGGCTCTGGCTCCAACTCTTCCATATTCCACGTGAAAGAAGCTTTCTCCATGGACATAAATCATACGATAGAACTTATTATGATTATCTGCCGGATCTACCATTACCAGATACTTTACATCTTTTGATTGTTCCATACTCTACACCTCCTTATTATCAAGAGGTGAGCCTTTTGAATCAGGAAGTGTATAGACAAATACTGGAATTCCTTTTGATTCAAGAGTGTAGGTGATGATCTGTTCAATTACACTCCAATCGCCACCTGCAATACCGCATCCGATTTTCGGCATATGCACGCTTGCATCTAATAAAGTAGCTGCTACAGCCACATTATTAAGACATTGTTGCAATGCTTTATACCGAATAGGTGGTTGACCATTGACAAAATCAAATCCGAATTGTGCAACCATATTTGCCACATAAATATCTGGTTCTACCTGAATCAATTTTGTTTGTCCGAGTTCTAAGCGATTATTGATAGCTTGTGTCCGAAATAGCTTCTTATATGCCATTTCAGGTTGATACCAACGCTTGGATAAAGCAAGGACGAAGCCCGCTCCCCATTTACCTATGTCATTACAAATATGACATATGATCTTGTTTCCTTCTGCAACTGGCTCTGTTGCATCTCCTATTAAAAAATTCATTTTATTCCCTCTCTTTCTTATTTGAGTTAGTAGAAAATCTACCCTCCTTTCCTTTTGTTTTTAAACGCAAAGAAGCAGCTATCAACTGCCGGTTGATAACTGCTTCTTTTTTAACGATTATTTTATTAACTTATAGTAATATTGTAATCGAAAATTTACAATTTGTAAAGTGTTTTTGGATTACACGGATATTTTGAATTTTACCTTATTGGTTAATCCTAGTTGTTGTAATTTTGCCATTTCTGTCTTGCTCTCTTGCTTTACTATCTTTTTTCTCCAATACTTCTTTTTTGAATCAAAGGAAAAGCCACATGTTTTGAGCAAATCACGATTCTCGTAAGAGCCATCCGTAGCAATAATATAGCATTTGGCAATAATATTGATATCATTTGCATCGCTTACTTCATATCGTAGATGATAAGAGGATAAAAATACAATTTCTGATTCGGGATCAGATGTTTCACATTGCCAACATTCTGATAATCCATCCCATTTGTAACCACGTCGTTTCAACTGCTCTTTATAGGCATAACAGTCAAATACCTTAATTATCCGAAGATTCTTTTTATATCCTGTACGTCTAGGAACATAATCACGGAGAAACCCCTTGATTTTTTGAGCATCAGTTACATCGGTTATCTGATGGATATCCTCAATTGATATAATTTCCATATTTAAAGCAGCAAATAACAATCTTTTATAAATTTCATAAAATTCTGGACCATGATCTGAGGTGCCGCGCATACAATAATCAACATGATGTGTTAATTCATGTATGGTAGTAACAACGATATGTTTAGATGGTCTTTGCAAGCCAACAATTAGTATGGATCGATTATGAAAAGTATATTTACCGGCAAAGGATTTTACATCTTTTTGGCTGCATTCGATGAAAAATTTTTTGTATTTTTCCAATTCTTCCGGATTTGCTCCGGAATATGCTTCGCCAACAATATCTTGTAACATCCCTCGAATTTCCATATTTTTTGAAACGTAATTGGGGTTCTTTGATTTTGCCATAAATATACCATCCTTAATCTACTTTTATATAATAGTAAGCAATAGCTAATCCTCTATTGTCATTAGCTTTTCCATCCCCAAAGGTTAAAGCGTATTCGTGGCAGCCATTAGGAACTGCGTAATAGCAATAACAGTTATAAACACAATCATCTTTTTGGGAAGTGAAATTATTGGCATCATGCGTTCTGCTATCAACTGTAATTCCACGAAATCTTAAATCGTTTCCATCAACGCCTACCAACCGGATATTGGTATAGGGAATATTGACACAGTTAGCATAGCTCAAATCATATTGGATAACGTTCCATGAATAACCATCCGGTGCATCAAAATAAGAATAGGTATCTTGGCCTTTGATTTTATCTTTTATGATTCGGACTGCTTCTTCCCCGGTATATACTTTGTTCACACAGACAACCGGACGTTCCATGGTCTGATCTGATGAGAATGCATCGCAAAATCCACATTGACCCACGGACAACATAGAATATTCATCTGATGCATAAGCTTTTCCGGCTTCTTTTTCTATGGTTCTTTGATTACTTAAATTTACACCTTTCTTTCCCAATTCTGGAGTAGAGGAAGGAAATGGTGTGTCAGACTCGGTTTCAGTTGCCGGCTCCGGATCAATGGCAGGACTAGCAGATGGTTCAGCAGACGTTATAGGAGCTGGACTTTCAGAAATAATTGGTTCGGATGATGTTTCTTTATTTGATTCATCTGAAACTTCTGGGACATTTTCTGTTTGTTCTTCGTTTTGCAAATTGTGGTCAAGAATTACATCATACTGGACCTCTTCTTTAACTGGCTTGGATTTTAATTGCATAGACTGTACAATAGCATCGACAAGCGAGCTTTGCTGTTTGGACATACTGCTTACTGAATCCGCAACTACTCCTACAAATAAACTCCATTCACTTTCTTCATAATCAATAACAGCCAGTTTTCCTACATAATCCCCATATAATTCTGAGGTAATTACAACCTCGGCTGAAACAGGCGTTATAAGTTTATAGATGTTATTTGATGTTGTATTGTCACTAAATGAAAAGCTTTTACCGGAAGGCTTAAACCAGGTATTAATAACAGCACTATTATTCAAACAGCTCCCTTTGTCTGCTGCATTCATAAAATGGAAAGAAGTACCTTTTTCTGCAATTATAATAAGTTGATCCATGCAGAACATGATGTATTTGTCAGTTCCATTATTGAAAGTATAAATGGAATTGGAATCATATCCCATACCATCAACTATTTGAGTCACCGCAGTTGCTTGATTGGTGATGGAAAATGGGATATAAAAAGCCAAATCATCAATACAATTTATTTCTGCGTAAGAATTTCCTGGAGAAGAATAAACATTATCCTTCCCACATCCGGATAACATTGAAATTGTGAATGCTAAAAGTAACGATATACATAATCTTTTATTCATAATTTACCTCAGTTAAATTCATTGAGCGTATCAAATAAGGACTCCAGATGTGCAATTTCCGTTGCCTCATGTTTAATATGATAGTCTGTATTCAATGATTTTTTTTCATCAATTACATAAGTTGTTGCGTTTTCGGTGACTATTGCATTTTCTGGTTCAGGTTCATCCATAGTGGAATCTGTTGCTATATTTTCTGAATCTAACAATACAGGGGCATTTATAGAATCGCCTTTGCTACATCCTGGTAAAATAAACAATATTGCACATATTGACATAAAGATTAACTTTTTCACATCTGGCCTCTCATTCTGTTACGGTGATAATATCACTTTCTGTCTTTGTATCTTCCTCTAAGAATAAATCCAATACGTTAGTATCCGGATAATGATATACCTTGACGGTGTACTCTCCTGCATCTAGGAAAGAAACATCGCAGCTTAATTTATGGTTCTTATTGTCCAGAATAAAATCATGAGTCTGATTATTCTGGTCTACCAAGATAGCATAAATCGTTCCTTCTCCTTCATAATTAACTGTCACCCTGTAATTAATTTTCTTTTCTGTCAAAGAAAGGGACAGATCTTCCTCAGTAATTTCTTCTTCTGGCTTATTTGATTGTACCTGCATGTCAGTTACTACTAAATCTTTAGGTTGGATATAGATGGTCCATTTTCCAGCCATGGCCTCTTCTAAATTACAAGCAATGGTACTGTTTTCAGGATCAACTTCCATTTCATAAGAAGTTCCGTCAGGAGAATAGGCAACAGCAGAAATTTTATCCCTTATTGCGGCATTTGCATCTTCATAATCGTCCAGATCATCCATGTTAAGGCTTGCTGCCGAAAACTGGAATACCATGGAAACGTTTCGGGTGCGGGTATCAAAAGTTGTGGAATATTTTTGTGAGAATGACGCATCTCTTTCTTCTTGCGAAGTATAGTATGGCTCATTCATATCAATGGCTGATTCATCCACTCCCTTTGGAAAAGCAATGTACCGAAACATCCCGGCATCTTTTATATAATACCAACCACTTTTGGCATCATCTGGCATTTTATAAGAAATATATCCATTCTTCGAATCGGAGGTATCTGAAATGGTATAATATTCATATTCCTCTAAAGTGAAGACATCAGATATCATGGTATCCGTTCGATATCTTGTACCTGCGTAATAATCAATGGTGTATTCAGCATTTTTCTCCATACAATTAAAAACGCCGGAGCTACTTATCATTTCCCGACTGACCGGTTCGTTATTAATGGCTACTATACGGATATTATTAGAAGGGGATGTTTCTGATAGAAGTGAATATGTATTACTGAATTTGTACACATTCTTTTTTAATTCTCCTATATAATATCCATCTTCATCTAACTGTAATCCATACATGCCGATAGAATACCCAACTTCTCTGAACCTGGTTACATTGATCGGTGGAAGTTCCACTTGCTCTGACGCAACAGCTATAATTTCATTCTTATATAAAGTTGGCACAGTTTTATAATCTAAAGTAAGAAAGGCCATAATTCTCTTTTTGCCAGAGATATCCATGGACTTTTCTGTATTAGCTGCCAGTACAGACACGAATTCTGTACCATCTTTAATATAAAAAACATCATTTTGCATTTCATCTTTTTTAATACGGACCTGTGCATATGGATCTATCTTCTGCTGAAATATAGGTTTACAGCCAGTAAGAAACAGACTGCCCATTAAAAAAATAAGTATTGAAGCAAAAAACTTGCTATGCATCTTCTTTTTCCTTTCCGATATTTTCTATAGTTTTGTTGCAATGATATTTGTCGGCAATCACACGCTGTATGGTATTTACTGATACATGATATTTTTCAGCAAGCTCTCTGAGAGAAAATTCCCCTTCTCTTTTTGTCCATTGGGAATGAAAATGTTTATCATTATTATTGTAAAGAGCCTTTATTTCCTCAACCTGCTCTTCAGATAATACTCTTTTTTGAAAAGGGCTGGGTTTTTTAGTAACAGTCAGATTATGAATACCATAATTTCCCTTATCGCCATCAAGGTATTCTATTATCATGTTTTTAGGAAGGTTTACTCCGTGGTATAGATTGTACATGGCACGGGCGATATAGATTCTACGCATTTTAACACCGTTCCTTGCTGTTGGATCCGGAATATACAGCAAAATGGACCGATTTCCATACTTATCAATGCTTGGAGCTACTATTTTGCCAGACGAATCTGTTACTGTACCATTTTCATGAAAATAGTAACCGCAGTATATAATTGGGCCTTCTTTAATTTTCTGCATATAACACCTCGCTATTTCTATCTTCTTCGTACTTTTCTCTTCTTTACCTCGATTTCTTTTCGATATGAGTGAAGTTCTTTAATGCTTGCCTTATTCAATTCAATTAAAATTATATAAGCTATAACAATAATAATAAGAATAAGTCCAAGTAAAAGAATGCATCCTATCATATTGATAGGGTTATTTGGTATTACCAACACTTGAGACTGATTTAACATTTTAAATTACCTCCGGAATGACAAACGATCTCTTAAAGTGCCATTGATTAATCGGAATAACAGTTCTTTTCCAAATGCATTTTCGATATCCTTGATAGGAATTGGCTTGTGATCTTCTGATTCACTAATACATTCTTGGAGAAATTCGTCTTTTGTACTTTTTGTAGCTTTTAATCGCATAATTTCATTAGCAATTTGGACCAGCTCTTCGTAAGATAAACTCCGGAACCAATTGCGCAAGTCACTTTCTTTTATGGAAAAATATTGTTCTTCGATATTTTGAATAATAGCTGTCCTTATGAAAGGAGTCGCATATTGTACGCCGGTAGAATGACGAATCATATTTACCAAAATATTTGTGGATTCCTGCAGCTTTGATTTACCATTCATGTTTAGCCTTAATTCAATATAGGCATCATATATGTAGTTTTCATCAATACCCTTTAATGCACTTTTGACTTCCTGCAAATATTTAGGAACGTTTGGATTATGCATGATCAAGGTCCCATTACTTTCAATTACTACTTGAGGGACAGTTCCTATACGTTCCGTAACGTCATACAGACTTGTATTTTGCATAACCTCATCTAATACATCGCTGTAGATATCCTCAATGAAGTATTCTTGTATTTGCTTACCAATGCTGATGTCACCTATGATTAATTTTACGATTTCCCGGCCATTGGTGTCTCTTTCTGAAATATCACCAAGTTTCCATTCACTTCGCATCCTATATATATTTGTTTTTCTTTCATTACCCATAAAATATCGCTCCTATGTTTACTATCAGAGCACATACAAATAAAAAATGGCTCACATACGGTGTACTTTATTATAATATACACCATATGTGTTCAATGTGCAAGAATTTTAATAAAATACACCAATAGTATAAATTATAGGTAATTAATGAATGATATTTTGCCAAATATTACCAAATATGATATGGTAATTAACAGGAGGGCTATAGAGATGAAAAGTTATAAATCATGGCAAGAAAAATTAGGATTTTATTATAATTATTTTGGATTAAAAAGGGAGAATGGTACGGATTGCGTTACTGCACAAGAAATTGCGAATGATATTAACAAATCAAAAGCGAATGTCAGCCATGATCTTGCTAATTTAATAAAGAATCCTGGTCGAAAAAATTATGGATATAATACAACATTTATCTTTAAGCAATTACAGAAGTTAATGCATTTAGATAGACCATGCGGTATAGTAATCATTGGGGATTGTCCATCTTTTATTGATTTAGACTTATTAAAGAAACGAAATTTTATCATAAAAGATCAAAGAGACACCTTCTCGACAGATGTATTGGAAACGGATGTACAATTGCTTATTTTGACAATGTCTATCACGAAAGAAGAATTTGATTCTATACCAAAAAATATTTGTGGAATTGTAAATCTATCAGGCACACATTATGAGACCACAAGGCCATACTATGAAATAGATTTATTTACTGTCCTTTCTAATTTATGGCTAGACACATTAGACTTAGATGCTGAACAAATCAAGGAATAAAAAAGGCATCCTTTTGGATGCCTTTTTATTATTCACTTTCCTCCTAAATTTCAGTTTAATCTCTTTCGCTTCATGAACTCTTGTTTTACACTGGAAAATTGTTCTTGAAATCTGTCAAGAACCCATTCAGTATCATAGTCGTTATGATTAGCAAACTCTATGCATTGGTCAATAACATCACATGATAATTCTCTCATTTGTAGCATTGCCGTCTTGTATAATTCATCTTCCTCCATGTTTCTCACCTAAACTTTAATTTAGCTGCATACTGTCATATTACCGATTTCTGCTCTTATATTTTCTAATTCGTGTTTGTAAAATTCTTTTTCCTTTTCACTTTTAGCAGATTTATACATATCGTCTGCAACCTTTTCTCTTGCGTATAAAGCCATTAAATGTGTTGTGCCACCATAACCGATGGCTAATATGTTTTTCTTTTCCATATTGATTTACCTCTCTTTCAGCTTTGCTTTTGCTTCGGATTATATAACTATTCATTTGCAAGTCTATTTGTAAATAAAGGACTTCGTAACACCTGTTGATAAATTTCATAGTCCGTTAAATCTTCTGCTATGTGATAATCCAACATTAGTTTTATTTTTGTATCTTCATTGATTTTATCCTGTCCATCAGGAGTTCTTCTATGCTCTTTAATCCAACGCCATGTTTTATTTAATTCATTTAATTCTTTATTAGAATCATCAAATAAACTTATTGCATGGATTTTGATGTTTAAAATAGCTTCGCCTACTGTTTCCAATCCACAGTTATTTCCTATCTTAAGTGCTTCTTGTATTTTCATAGGGTTTCCTTTCTGCTATTCAGCTAAACTTTAATTTACTCTCATTTCCCATTCCCACGCCCACACGGGGCGTGGATTATTGATTACCGGATCAGGAAAGCCGGGCGAACTCCGCCAGAGTAGGAAGCGTCGGTGCCGCTCGCATGGCCATATCCGGTCACATCGGCAAAGGCGGACGACGACAGGATATGTGCATTCATCAACCAGCACCATGCGTATTCATCATCAGGAAGTGAACATACACGATTTTTTCTGTTTTTCATAAGTTCAAATTGTTCGCCTAAATCCGGTTCGTAATTTTGGCTATTTTCATCTTCTCCAAAAATTTCTTTTCTTGTTGGAATCCGGAGCAGACATTCGTGTTCTTCATCCGTATAAATCATGCGGTCAAGAAGATTGACAGGAAAAGATTTCACCAATTCCGTATTCATCCACTTGCATAAGTCGGATTTGTAAAAACCTCCGGCATTTGAGTTATTTTCATTCATTTCGTGTTCTGCAACGCAGTTATCAAATAAAAACAGTGTTTTCCCATCCTCATATACTCTCTGCGCCGTAGCAGTGAGTTTCCCTAAATACTTAAGCTTTACCGTGATCTGATCTCCAATCTCATAGTTTTTGATCTCCATTTTTACTTTTCTCCATGCTTTCATTTATAATTCCTCCATTTTTAATTTTGTTTTTTTTAAAGCGTGTGTGATAGGATGTCCATCGTCCTCCATTGCCTGGAATCGAATGTAATCACCGCTATGAAATTGTCTTCCATTTTCTAAAATTTCGAATGTATTAAATCCGATAAGAATTGAATCCGCAAATTTACTTAATATTTTCAATATATGTGTCATTGATTTTCCTCCTAAATTTCATTTTTAAAATGATGTTTTTCATCCACCAAGGTAACATACAAATACAAAGTGGTGCCGAAAAATCTCCATCTTTACTTATCAGACAACCACAATCTTCACACTCTCCCTCGTAACTTTGGCATTCCCAACTACAAGGGCAGTTTTCGCAGTCACAGTTGTACGACAGACGTAATTCTGTCCATTCCTTACTTTTCCCGTTTTCATAAGAATCACGAAGCTGCGTCTGTATTTTAAGGTTCCCTATGGATTTATCAACTTTAATTCTTTTCTTAAATTTTAAAATGGTCATTTCTGAATGGATGACCGCTAAGGACATCCTAGCGGTCACAATTAATTTTGTCGGAATATGTATCAATGAGTTCCTTAATAATATTCTCTTCATCTGTCTGGGTAACGATTTCCAAAAGTTTGTCATCTACAAACTCTACAAATTCATCTTCTGGGTTTTCCATCAGGTATTCCACCTTTTCCTGAAATTCATCATTATCACAATCAATATTCATAAGAATATTGATGAATCGGTTCCTTCTATCGATCCTATGTACTTCTTTTTCAATGACTTGATATCCATGCTTGGTAATCGTCTTGCCAGCAAAAGTCATGTATTGGTAGTGACAAAGCCCTTCATCCCACACAGTTTCTTTTCGATTCCCCGTGACGAGAAAAATCTTTGAAATTTCCGGACATGATGCACTCATGAGACTGACATTCGTCAAACATCCATAAATGAGCTGACGGGTGTCAATATCGCATTCAACATCTTCAAGAGTTGTTACCCCTGGAGTTATAGTCACTTTATTCGAATGCAGCATGGTATTGCCATTAAATAGCAGGTCATTAACTGGAAGCATAATTTTCTTATTCTTAAAAATAATAATTATTTTCATTTCGTTTCCTCCGATTTTGTTTTGAATTTTCTTTCGAACTCATCTGACAAACACATAACTAATGCCCTTATCAAAGGCTCCTTGTCATATTTTGTTCTGAGTTCATTTGCATCCTTTGTAAAAGCTTCCCACCAGGCGTCTTCTTCCGCGGGAGTTCCATGTTTGGGACTGTAATATAATTTGAAGAGCCCCCATAGATCAACGAACATCCTGTTGTAACGGATAAAATCAGGATGATTTTTGTCCAAGCTCATAATCTTCACCAACCTTTCTTAATTAGAGAACATGTATGCAACATACATTCTCCCATTGAATTCGACTGAAGCAATCCCGATCTTTGTATATTCGGGAGCTATCATATTTTCAAGATGTGAGGGTGAATTTACCAATGCGGTAAAAGTTCCCTCTACGGCAGCATCGACACCCTGATCCATTACATGCCAGGAAAGATTTTCACCTGCATAGCTTTTGGATAAAGGAATAATGTCAAGGCCTTCTGTGCCATCTGGTCTTGTATGAGAAAACTTCTTGGTTATCTCGTTAGCGCGAATCTGCGCATAAGATACCAAATCGGTATCAACGTTCAGTGCCGGAAGATCATGAGTAGCTCGTAACTCATTGATCTTATTTAACATCTCTTCATTCATTACCTCGGTATTAGCTTTAGCTGCAGCTAATGCATTAATGGAAAATCCCATAAATACAGTGATAACCATAGCAGCAACCATAATTCTTTTTAATAATTTGTTCATTTTAATATTTTCTCCTTAATCATAATTACCCCGTATCGTGGGGTGAAACCGCCCCACAGGGGAACTACAAATAAGCTTAAAATGATACATTAAGTTTTATGTGGATAGCCTCCCCTCCATAAAGAGGAGGCTATCATTAACCTATTCTTTGTCGTAGACCGTAATCCTGTTAACATTTTTCAACAGTTTTGCAATACGTTCACTGTTATTGATTAATGCCGACAAAGATCCGGTATTTGCATATGCTTTCTGAATAACATCAAACAATGCAAAATACACATCCATGGCAGTGCAGTCAGAATCAAATTGCACATCCTTAGATTCGGTTTTAGGCAGTTTCAATTCATCCACCAGTCCCTCCACGCACTTCTTAGGGAAGTGAATTGGAGTATTACCAAGAGTCTCGATATCGTCTTCGCTTTCTTTAATTGCTGCTGCAATTTTGGGGAAACACTCTTCGATATCATATACATCTTTCGATACTAAATGAGGTACTTTCAAGGGTTCTGCCAGGAACGCTTTAACACCATTCATAATATAGAATGGCGAGAAAGTAATGGAGCTGTTACCTACATCAGAAGTAGACACCTGTACTCCAATCTTAAATGTACCAAGCTTATCAGCATCCACTCCAAGATCTTCCAGCATCATCCGGAAAGACTCTTCCTGATCGGTTGCATTTAACATGTAATCGAAAAGGAGATATTCATGGTTTACATGGCCACCGGCGTATGTGAAATCTGGAAATTCTTCAGTCAAGTAGGATTCCAGCTTTTCTACAACGTCCTTGTCTCGGAAAATCCGGTACTGCGCAGATTTCATTGCCGAAACTTTTTCATCTCGGATTAGAAGATTACATTCTTCCTGATTAAGAGACAAACCAAGGCTCATGATGATTCCTTTCAGTAAAGGAGGCATCGCACCTTTCTTTTCCTTCGAAACCTCACGTTCCAAAGTACTTGATTTCTCAAAACCAGAGCGATTCAGGACATCCCGGAATGCAGTATAGCGGATAGACATAGCTTTAAAGCTGAAATCTTCCGGAAAAACTAAAAGAAGCTTGTTTGTCAGTCTTGCTTCCAGTTCCTGACTTTCTTCCACATCATTATCTGGGATAGAAAAACCTGCAGCCTGTGATACTGCTTTTTCAACCATACCTGCAATTCCGATACCAGACACAGTACATTCATTGCAAAATGGATGAATCCATTTGTCATTAGCAGCTCTGAATTCGATATAGTCCTGCAAATCTTCTCTTTTCGTTAAACTTCTTTCATCAAAATCACTCTTTAAATATTTCATTCTTTTTCCCTCATTCTTTCTTAGTTTTGTTAGTAGTTACGGAAAATCTACCCACCTTTCCTTTAAAAATTTATTTAAACGTCAAAAAAGCAGCTACCAACTGCCGGTTGATAACTGCTTTATTTTCTGACGATTATTTTATTTACGTTATATGTTCATTATAGTTTATTATTCCCTTTTTGTAAATATTATTTTGGGGAATAATATCAAAAAAGGATATCTACCAAAGGATGAATGCAAAGTCCAAATTCATATATACCCTATCACAGTAGAGATCATTATTTGCTCTTTTTATGATACCAAACACAAAAGAGAACAAATGATATGATTATCAATATAATAAGTATTGTATCAAAGGCCTGTTCCCAGTTGTTTTTGGTACATATTAATTCGGCCAATATAATTATAAAAAACTCAATTGCAAGAATGCGGTATATTACGGATTCTTGCATACATCATCCAGTCCAAAGATCTGATCTAATTCTGACAAATCAATAATCTTCTGCTCTTCATCGATGATCTGTTGCAAGCACCGATCAAAACGATAAACCCGCTTGATTCCAAAATTATCTCCTTTGATAATTGCAACGAGCTCATTTCTTTGTGTATCTATATATATGTCTACATGACAAAATCCAGATTTTACTTGCTCTGCCAGCAGGTCTTTACATAGCCGATCCGCTTCACGATAGCAGTCAAAAATCATTTTCTTTTTTTCACCGATCAATTCATGATATAAAAAAGCCCCTATACAAAAAAACATGCACAAATATAAAATGCTCGCTATAATAAGAAGCCGTTTGACATTATCATCACCAGTTGCATATAGATCAATTACATCAATTCTATATGCATAGTACAAAGAGAAAAAAAGAACTGCGAAAAAGAATAAAATACCGCTCAAAATACCTATAATAGATGTCATTTTGATTAATCTTTTAAATGTAAGCAACTTTTTAACATCTTTCGCAGTGTATTTCGATTTGATTACTTCAAAGTTCATACTTAATTCCCTCCAACCATATGTACGAGTGAACTACTCGGGTACTTGTAACCGAGCTTCCTGCTTCAACCACTACTGCACCGGCTACGATATACGCAACTCAGCGTCTTACACAATGTCCACAGGCGTATGAGTTAGGGCCATTCCATCCCTACTGTATTATTTCGTTCAGGCTGCATTAAAGGATCCATTCAGCATACGAAGTCCTTCACGTAGGATATTGATAGCTGCATTCTGGTCACGGTTTATCGTAAGTCCACAGTCACATTTCATTGTACGGACAGTAAGATTCTTCATCTCGGGATGCAGTGCCCCACAACAATGACAAACTTGCGATGACGGGAACCACTTATCTACTTTGATAAGATACTTGTTCCTATCAGACAGCTTGTACTCAAGCATCGACAGAAACATTCCATAGCCATTATCAAGAGTGGTTTTGCCGTTTCCAAAACCTCTGTTAGCCATAGACTTCATATTTAGAGATTCTACGCATACAACATCATACTGATTGGCTATCTCAGTAGAAATCTTATGCAGGTTATCGAGCCTCTGATTGGCAATATGCCTATGAATTTTATTGACCTTACGGAGTTGTTTCAGGTAATTGCTGGATTTAGTCTCATGTTTCTTTGAACCTTGCATACGTGACAGCCGGCGCTGTGCCCTGACAAGTTTGTTGTGGCTCTCACGGTAATATTTGTGATTAGTACCCATATTGCCATTACTGTCTATATACAGGCAATCAGAAGCATAATCCAAACCGATAGCATTAGTTCTGTCTGCTACATAGGTATTTATAGGATCATCAAACTCAAAGAGAACAGATACATAGTATTTGCCATCTTGTTCCTGTGATACCGTAGCAGATTTGATAAGCCAGTTACAATCGGGCTTACGATGAATAACAGCTTTCACATATCCAATCTTAGGGAGTCTGATGCTTTTATCAGTAAGAGCAACTGTTCCATGCTGATTATTCGTAGTGTATGATTTACGGCTATGCTTGCCAGACTTGTATTTAGGAAATCCGTTTTTACTTTTACGGGATTTACTGAAGCAGCTTTTGAAAGCACCCTGTAAGTTTAACTGTGCATTTGCAAGAGCAAGACTGTCTACTTCTTTGAGATACGGATATTCTTTCTTATATTTGGCAGGTGTCACAGCAGCGAACTTACCGGTTGACTTGTAGCTTTCAAGCTTGTCAGACAGCATCAGATTATAAACCTTGCGACAACAGCCAAAGGTTTTAGTAAACAAAATTTCTTGTTCAGTTGTGGGATATAATCTATATTTGATTGCTTTATTCATAACTGACAGTTCTTTTGCCTTTCTATGTAACGGCGAATGTTCTCTTCTGATGTAGAGCCTATGGTTTCACAGAAATAAGAACCATTCCATTTCATCTCGGCTATAAATAGCCGAGAATTCCCGCCCAATTACTTAAACAGATGAGAGTAAGCACTTCAATAAATCATAGAGTTCCAATAGCAATTTATCTTCTTTGATCTCTTTTCTTCCTTCTTTGAAACCGTAAATACCTGCACATGATAATATAATTATTGAGATTGTAGAAAAGATTAGCATCCCGAATTCTGCAGTTCCCATGTGTATCCCTCCTGTCAACCTAATCTCACACCATTTACCTCAATATCTGAAGTATCAGACAACGGAACCAGCAAATAAGTCACGCCGTCAATTTCCCTCTTCTCAATACTGGTACTATGCTCTACATCAATTTTAATCTCCACATCAGGAGCTTTGATCTTTGTAGTCTTCTTATCTACGATATTTGCAGCTTTCATTGGCTTTTCATCCATGTCGGCTTTCAATTCTTCAACAAGGACTGTTGCAGCTTCTTCCGGTACTCCTGCATCCTTTACAATAGAATGTAATTTGTCATAAGGAAGATCCATATCCATTTCATCGGACTCTTCCATATTGGAAAGAATCGCTTCGTGAATGTTGGAAATAACAGATATAGGCTCCTGGCAGTCTGCTACTGCAGTTTCAAGAGCTGTCGTAAAAGACTGCTTCTGTACGTCTGCTGATGCTACCGGTTCCAGTCCAAGAATTTTCTTGTCAAAATCATCGAATGCTCCATCCGTCTTTTTGTTGTAGACCGTGATACTGTGGATGTCGGAACAACGGTCCTCAAAGGAAGGGAAAATAAATCCATGTACCGGCATTTCCATCTGCCACCTACGGTCTTTGTGTTCGAATTTTTCACCAGTATATACCAATCCCGGATCTTCCAGTTTCACCGGACACAGGTAACAGGAAATATACTCATAGACTTCATCGGATGCTTCCATGTTCTTGAAGTTATCATCTCCCCGTCCTGGAATATCATAGACGTTATAAATTAGGTAGATTGCTACATTTTCAACTTCTGGGTAGCTTTCAGCTACCTTTTCGTAAAAGATTCGCAATACATCATCATTCTGCAGCTTGGTATCTCGCAGCTTCATAAGAAAATCGTGCATAGTACCGGATGATTCCTGATCGGTAGTATACTCTAATGTGCACAGATTCTTGCCAACCGTACCGGATAAACCTTTCTTCAGGATTTCGAGATACTTGAAAATTTCTTCTTCCGGAAGATTCAAGAAAGATTCCCTCCACATGCACTTTAACTGCTTGTCCCCATCAATATAACCGACTGCCATTCTCTGAATAGCGCAGTTCTTGATTCCGTACTGCTTTTTGATTTCTGTAATTTCCTGTTTATTCATAATTCATATTCCTTTCTTGGTTATGAGAAATACCACGCCCATCTTTCCATACCCCAGAATGGGCGTGGCAGAACCAATTGTTATCTTACATCGCTTGTCTTAACTTCGTCCGACTTTACATCTCCCATATTAAGGTTAATGCTTTCAGGAACGCCAGTTACATGAACATTCTTATTTACTTTCGCATCATATGTATCAGCCTTCATAATCTCGGTAATGTCAAGACCGGTAGTTTCCTTTACGGATTCAATGGTTTTGGCAAGCACCTGTGGAACATATCCTCCCATAGAACCTACACCGCTTTCTCCGCTACCACTGTCAATGATTGTAACCTTATCAATGGTAGACAACGGTTCTGCAATAGCCTTTGCCATTTCAGGAAGAGCCTTAACGATCATTTCCATCATAGCTGCCTTACCGTACTTCGCCATAGCTTCTGCTTTCTTTTCCAAGGCTTCTGCTTCTGCTACACCTTTTGCTTCAATTGCTCTTGCTTCTGCTTCACCGACTGCCTGAATACCTTCTGCTTCCTGCTTCTTTGCATAAATAGCTGCGTCAGCTTCCACTTTGCGTGCTTCAGCATTCTTCGTCTTCTCAAACAGCTCTGCTTCTGCCTTTTTCTGTCTTTCGTACAGATCGGCATCTGCTACCTGAAGTCTTGCAAACTTATCAGCTTCAGCTTTCTTTTTGATTTCTGCTTCCAAAGTCTGTTCAGTTACTTCAACGTCCTTTTTCTTTAATTCAATTTCACGTTCCTGTTTTGCAATGTTCGCATTTGCGGTTGCAATCTCGATGCTCTTTCTCTGCTCCTGTTCCTGAATGGAGTATGCAGCATCCGCTTCTGCCTGTTTCGCATCAGAAATCTTCTTTAAATCGGCTTTTTTAATTGCCAGCTCGTTATTCTTTTCTGCGATAATGGTATCTGCTTCGACTCTGGCATCATTGGCTTCTCTTGCTGCTTCGGCTTCTGCAATAGCTACGTCACGATCTGCTCTTGCCTTTGCAATGGAAGCATCCTTCTGGATCTGGGACATATTATCCTGTCCAAGAGCATTAATTAATCCCTTTTCATCTTCGATTTTCTGAATGTTACAGGAAATGATCTCAATACCCAATGCGTTCATATCGGTCTGAGCTTTCGTCTGTACCTCATCACCAAACTTTTTACGGTCTGTATTCAGTTCCCGTAAGGAAACTGTACCGATAATTTCTCGCATATTACCCTGCAAGGAATCGGTAAGTGCATTTACAATTTCCGGTTCTTCCATGTTCAGGAAGTTCTTCATGGCAAGCTTAATTCCTTCGGCATCTGGCTTAATTCGTACCTTTGCCACCGCATCAATATCCACACCGATGAAGTCAAGAGTAGGTACATAACCGTTTGTCTTGATGTCAATAGAAATCTGTTTCAAAAGCAGTGTATCTTTTCTTTCCAAGAACGGAATTTTAATTCCTGCACGTCCGATCAGGATCTTAGGCTCTTTACGATAACCGGAAATGATGAACGCTCTGTCCGGCGGGGACTTTACATACCCACTTGCAATCACGCTGATCACTAAAATTGCTGCTAAAATGATAATACCTGGTAACAATAAACTCATAAAAAATATCCTCCTTAAATGACCATTAGAACTATCGTTTTCATTTTTACTTTCCTCTACAAGGTTAATTCTGCAATCCCTCTTCTTATCTGATTTTTCATAAGTAGTGAATTGTACATGAATTTCATCACCGACTACGCAAGCATTTACATCAGTAGAGTCTTCAGACGATAAAAAATAACGTATTTCATTGTCTTTTGATTCGATGACAATTGAAGATTCATTTTCACTGCAAATTTTCTCGATTACCATGAAATTACCTTCGATCCTTGTCGGTTCACCTTGAAATTTCGTCCAAACACCATTACATGGAACTATAAAACATACCACTCCACAAATAAACAAGATTGTCCCTATAACAGGTTTTTTGTCTACTAATACAGCTCCAGTTAATACCATAAAGAAGAATATTAATATTTTAAAAATTATATATAATCCAACCATGTCTAATTAGAACTCTCTCTAACATGTAAATGTTCGCCCAGATGAAGTGATAATAGGTGGTTTCACTCCACTGATTGCAGCATTTCGCATAGTGCGATCTGAATTTACCCAGCGCATAGCAAAGTAAGAAGCTGGCATTCTGGAATGCGTAGCCACATTATTAAGTGTGCTATGCTCTCTTGACGGCCTGTTTACGACAACCTGCTTTCTCAAATTCTCCTTGCGTTGCTGTTCATTCTGATAGTTCTCTTCATTTCGCTGATATACATATTTTGCGATTGCATCCTTATCTATCGATTTTTTTGCCATAAAAGATCAATCCCTCCAATAAATGATTTTGGGTTACGGATGTCTTGTGATTCGTGCGCACTCGTTTCGACAATACATTTTTGACACCGGAAAGCTGCCGGCCCGTTGGAAACGTCACAATTCATCCATTCCCCAAATGAATCATGGAGGAATCGAACCTCCGACTTTACGATTAAAAATCGTATGCTCTACCAACTGAGCTAATGATTCTTACGTCGATCAAGTAGTTAATTACAAAACTTGATCTGTTACCTCTTTCTTATGGAAGAGTGATGAACCATAAAGGATTCGAACCTTTGACCATCCGGTTATGAGCCGGACGCTCTCACCACTGAGCTAATGGTCCTGGGGTGCGGTGCATCTTCGGGGAAAGATGCACCACTGGGTAATGTAAATTTGCTACTGGCCTTTCTCTTCCCGAAACGATTAAGCACTCAAGGACTCTCAGTGCACCAGCTTTTTTAGTTTTTCTTCATAAATTTCAGAAGTTGTGATACAGAATCAAAGAACACATCATAATGCTTGATCTCTGTATTTCTCTGAAATACACCATGATAGTGATGATAGATGCATAACTTACGGAATAGTTCCAAATAAACTTCTGGTTCCGTTTTAAAAAGGATTAATGGATATGGATCCTCAACACCGTCTGGCTGAAGATTTGCATCTGCCAATTGTTCGATCAGATCACCTTTTAACATTCTGCCGATTTCTGTAGATTCACATGGAAACCGTTCCAATGCTTCCCACAGATCATCCAATTCTTCATAAGTTCTTAGAAAAGAACTAATTGCTCTCTCACAATCTTCCTTAGTGTATTTCTTATGATTTTTTCTGACCTCTACGCACTCTAAATCTGGTTTCTTTTCATAATTTCCACATACATTTTGCCATTCATGATCTACGAAAACTACCGACGATTCGGATCCTATTGAACAAACGAATTCTTTGATAGAATTATCGTATTTGCAAAAGCTACAATCTCCACACTTCATGACATATCCTCGTTTTTACTTAAATTTTGCGACTCGCCCCTCATCCGCTTTATGTGCTTGGTAATGATTCCATAACGCCTGTTTGTCAGCTCCCACAGCGGCATATACATCTGGGTATCTCATAGCATAGTCCGCGTAATCGAATGCGTTATAATCATCACACGGACAATACTGTGATACCATCTGAATGATGAAGTTATATACGTCCGGACATGCCTGATACAGTTCTGCCGGCTTCTGATAGGTTAGCCGGAAAGCATCTGCGAAAGCCTCATAAGCACTCATTGGAACATTCACACCGCTTACATAATCAATACCTGCCATCCGGTCTTTGTTTGCTGCATATAAGGACTGCCATTCCTGTCGAGATGAGATACCGTATACATTTCCTGAATAATGCCCTTCGATGATAGGAGCAAGGAAGTCAAGCATATGTCCGGCTTCGTGGATAATTGCTTCAGGTGTATAAAGTTCATTGTTAGAATAATACTCAATTCTTCCTACCGATACGGTTCGGCAATAGGCCATGTTGTTGTCACCATCGTATTCTACAGTAGGACCAATCGTAGTAGCCTGAATACGTTGTACTGTTTCAGAACCACTATCGCCACCTTCCGGTTTGTAGTTTGGACCAAAACAGGAAGCTTCTTCTATGTATGACTGTCGATAACGTTCCCAATTGATATTATTTTCATCTATCACTGGCAAAAAAGATCCGTGCCACAAAATACATTTTTTACCGTTATGATCAACAAGCTTCAAATTGTTAAGATCATATGGATCGTCCTCGATATAAGCTGGCCCGTATGGATCTTTAGAAAAATCATTTGGATGCATCCCCGCATAAATATCTGGAGGCGTATTCCCGGCCACTTTTTGTCCATTCACAATTTTTACTGAATTTTCACTATTCCCGACCAGATATATTTTTACTCCATTTGCTGCAAAAGTATTTCTTACAGAGCCAGGAATCATACTGTAAGCATTCACACAATCCACTTGTTCTGAGCGATTAGTAGACTGATCCGTGTACACTAGCGTTCCTTTAATGTTGTTGTATGACTCCGGACTGCTTTCCAATGCAAACGCATTCATCGGAAGACAGAGGGTTAATACCGCAGCCATAAGTAAAGTGATTTTTCTCATAACCTTCTCTCCTTTTCTTTACATGACCACGGCATTACCGATATGTCTGCTTTATATGTGATGAGGACTTCCTCTAATCACCTGTGTTGTGTTGCGTATTATCATTTGCCGACAGTATGGCTGCCAAGAAGAATCCAAATAATGATCCTACGCTTATACCGCCTGCAAAAACCAGTAAATTAATCACTTACATTCTTTCCTTTCTATTTAAGATGAAATGGGCCTTCAGGGATTTGAACCCCAGACCATCCGGTTATGAGCCGGACGCTCTAACCAACTGAGCTAAAGGCCCGTGTACTGGATGGATAACGAGGGAGAATCATACCCATCCAGTGAGGAGGTTGACGTATAATGGCTGTCTTAACAACCTGACGATTTAATCCAAGGAATTTTGGAACCATGAATAGCAAACAATAATATTAAAAGAACTTTATTCTTCCTTTTTATCTTCTTTTTTGCCATGCGATTCAGAAGTGTTGTTAATATCAATAACCCGATTTTCACATAACTGTATGAATCGAACCAATGCGCCAAGGCAATTTGCAAAGACTCCATTTGGAGCAAAGCGGATATTGTCACCAAAGACTTCTTTGATTTCACTTTGAAGCATAAAAGAAGTACCGCCACCGAAAATGATAGGCATATAATCCAGTGACCACTGCTCTGTATCGCATGATCGTCTTATTTCTCGAAGATACTTGATAATATACTCGTGAATAATCTGTGCGCTTCGCTGCTCATTGCTTTTCTTTTCCGCTTCTGGCAGATTGGTTGGCCCAGCCAGCTTTCGTTCTGACGGATCCTTTAACAGAAGATTAAGAGTATACTTCTTGTTGTATCTGGAAAACATAGAACTAAGTTTTTCACTTAATGAAGAGATAAGAATATCTCCTCCTTGCAATTTGGTGAAATCAAAATCATGGTCAATTGCGTAATCAGAATAAACAGCTCCTATTGCAGTTCCGTTTCCAATATCGATAATTCCGATTGGTTCACCGTCATAGCCTTTTATCATATTTAAGAAAAATATACCGGATGTTTCTGGCAGCACTTTTTTCTTCTTTACAATAAATCGCTTTACTACCGGTTCTTCATCGCTTTTTCTTTTGATTTTTACAGTAGTTTCATCTTCTGGCAAAATGTAGCTTAAGTATTCCTGACGCTTTGCCGGGATAGAGTATTCTGACAAAGCACAGCTCACTACAACATTAAGTTCATCTACAATGTCTGGATCCGCTACCATTGCAAGAGCCAACAGGGTGGAAATTTTATGTATTTCAGATTTCTTTGAAATTTCCATTTCCGCAGATTCTAATGCACCATTTCCTACCTTATAGGTTTTTCCATTAATCTCTGCTATAAATGTGCCCTTTTCAAGAGCATCGTCGCAAAAATCGCCCTCACAGTATTTGGTATTATAAATATAGGTTTTGATTGGCTGTCCGTCCTGATAAACGGCTACTTTTGTATCTCCTTTACCAGGATCTATGGATACATATTTGTTCAAGATATTATTCCTCCTTACAAATCAACGCATTTTGCGAATTTGCTAAGTAATAATTGCGCATTATCTTCTGGTTCTGTTACGGATTCCGGTATTTGTTCATCATCTTCCTCATTTGTACACGTGGAAACCGGAAATGGTTCTTTTACTGATTCAACGGACGATAAAATTACTTTGTGATCGGATACAGTTGCATTTTTCTGGAGATGTTCGTTCTTATCTTGTATTTCATCATAAATTCCATCTTGCAACTCATTGACTGCCAGTTGACGAATCACTGCATAATCAGAAATAGAAATCCGTGGTTTAATTCCACTTTCTATATTGTTTAATCTGTAATATGAGTCAGTGATAGTTTTTACTTTATTTTGTATAACGGATTCTGGAAAATTCATCCTATTCTCCTTTCCCGTTGTGTACTATGGTTTTATTATACACCAAAGGTGTACTATGTCAATAGTAAAATTCTCCAATAGAGAATATAAATACTTATGGAAATAATTATATTAAAAAAGCCACAACATATTTCTATGTTATGGCTCTAAGATATTAACTCCTATAAATATATCTCTTCTGAAAGTTAACTTTTTAACTTTAGGTCTTCAGACAGATTTAATAAATCTGAGAAATCCAACAAATTCTGTTGACCTTCTTGACACAATTTCATGACATAATTATCAAGAGCTTTGTTATATGATTGTATCCGTACAGAACATTCATCTGAAGTTGGATTACATATACATTGATCTTTCATTGGGCATCTTTTACATTGCATGATCATTATTTTTTCTCCTCTGCAAAGTTTTTATTTATTAATACATTGGCTTTAATAATATAAGGACACCGAGAATAATTACCACGGATAAAATAACTTCTACAAATCCGAGTCCCCTGTTGTTCATAATCAAATTACTCCTCCTTATCTATTTTTTTTGCAATTTTTCTAATGTTATCAAGAACGTGATCGCATTCATGCCATATGATCCAACTGCAATCGCCATCTTTCTCAGCATTCATAACCCGTGTAATAATAGTCATGTGGGTTTCAGATAACCGTTCAGCAATGCTGTCCCATTTTGCCGATTGGATCCATCTTGCAAATCGAGGCTGATAATACTTTATTTCGCTGGTTTCTGCGTTCATAAACTGACCTCCGTGTTATTTACATAGTTTATATTAATTCTTCTTCCTTATCATATACACTGGAATATCCGAAGATCTTTGTGAAGAAAGAATCCAATTCTGCTTTTCCATCCACTTCAGTGTTGGATTTCCATATATCACCTACAAGCGATTTTTCTACATGACCATCACACTGTAATAACAGAACCCAGTCATCATCAATAACCTCAATTACAATGCCTTGTTCTCCGCAGTGCATATCAACAATATCACCGATTTCAAAATACTTATTTTTTTTCATGGTTTCCTCCATAAATTCAGGAGAGTGATAAGAGCAAATGCTCTCATCACACCCTGTAAAGTTTCTATGCTGCAACATTTTCTCCTGCAAAACATTCTCCACAATATTCCCAGATACCACCTGCAATTCTCTTGAAAGTTGCATAGGTAGCCTTGAAACAATTATCGGAGTTTTTCTTCATAGAGATTGGTTCTCCTATCTGTGTACATTGCTGCAATAAACGGATAGGTGGAAGCATGTTAACCAGCATATCTACTACATCATCTGCGAAATAATCACCTACTTTATGAGCAGCCAGACCGTAATAATGTTCCATGTCCACGATTGGCTTTCCATCATACAGTTTGCTTTCGTTCAATGGTTCTCCTTCATACTCCACATCTTCAATGATTAAGTTTTCACCTAATCTGTGAGACTCATAGTAATTTTTATAATTTACGGCAGCTTCTTTCAGCGGAAAACGATGTTTATTTCCTGCGTAGAGCCGATTGCCTTTGTGGTAATAAACCACTTCATAGCCAATAAGATTTTTCATGCAAATACCTCCTATAAGTTTCCTTTTTCTGAAATCAATTTGAGAATTTCTTCCAATGCGATATTCGCTGTCACGGGAAGTCCTGCGATCATCTGTACGGATTTAATTTTTGTGCAAAGCTGCTCTGCAAGTGGCTTACCAATGATCTCTTCCTGCTTTAGAACTTCCTTAAGTGTCCATTCTTCTTCGCTGTACTGTTTAAGATCACCATTGATGATTTCATACATACCAGCATAATCACCACTGTATGAGATCTGTCCATTAATCAGAACATCCTTGTCTTTGAACTCTTTTGCAATGTTTGCAAGCAGCATCTCAATATCACCGTAACATTCATTAATTTCAATGAATACCATACCCGGAGCGTTAGGATCCGAATAACATGCATATTCATCTTTTATGATCTTTTCTGAGATTAACCGTTTAATAATATCATCTTTCTGAACGGTTACTACGTTTAAAGTTCCAGAATTAACTAATAACATCTTATTTCCTCCAATTTAAAATAAACTAAATTGTCCGTTGGTTTCTTCAACAAGACACCATGTAGAATCCAGTGCTGCCCTTTTTAACAAGAGAATTTCCATGCCTTTTCTACAACGTGCAAAGGATTCCAGATATCTACCAGGATCCTCGTGTCTACGAAGGCTGACTAAAGCGTCTGTACGTTCTCTTTCTGATTTTTCATTGAACTCAGATAATAGGGATTCAATACCACTGACATATCCGAGTATGTTTCCACAGCTAATGGATTCTAATTCCTTTTTGCTTAATGATGCAACATTAGCAATCAGAAACTGATAATTTGCATCATTTTTATAAGTGGAAAGTGATCTCGCAGAATTCGCTAAAATCTCATCGACCCTTGCCATATAAGAATTATCGACTTCTGGAGGAATGTCTCTGTAATATACATCCGGAAATCGGTTTTCTTCTTCTAGTCTTCGCTTATACCACATGATATGGTTTCGTACCAGATTTAAGCTACTTCCGTCAGGCCAGAATGGATCGCTGCCTCCATGTTGATACAGGTAGTTCCATCTGTCATAACAGGCCTGTAGTTCCTTTTCGTAATCTTCTTTCTTTTCTTTTTTCATAGAAACGCCTCAACTTTCTATAAGAAACCCACGGATAAACCGTGGGTTCAATATTATTTCAATTACCATGTCTGATTCTCTGCTGTTTTAATTTCTTTGAAATAGAATCCCATTTCTTCAAAATAAGCGGAATGTATTACCTTGTCATTTTCTATATAGCACATGCAGAGATTATTTTTTGCTCTGGTAATTGCTACATAGAACATTCTGCGCTCCTCTTCAAGTTCTTCTGGAGTTTCTGCTTTTCCAAAAGGAACCTGTCCTTCAGAAACGTTGACAACAAATACGTTATTCCATTCCAGACCTTTAGAAGAATGAAAAGTTGATAAGCATACACCATGTTTATCCTTACTTTTCTTGATTTCTTGCAGCTTCTTCTCATACCGGATAACATAGTTAAACCAGTCTTCCATGGTTGAGAATTGAGCGGCTTCTTCTTGTAGCAAAGTAAGAACGGATAAGAATTCGTCCTCCGGTTTGCCCTGAAACGTAGCAAAGGATTTCAGCCATGCTCGATAGTCCATGTTGTTACACAAGTAATTGATAAACTCTTTTGGTTCATTCATCTTACTTAGCTGCGCAATATCAAAGAACATATCAAAAAAGGTATTTTTTGTCCGTTCACAATCAGAAGCATTTAGAGAATCACATTTCTTCATCAATTCATCCTTATTGTATCGACACTTGTAAAAAGGGGCAGCCTTTATGTATCTGGAAGGATGATTAAGAATTTTTTGCAGATCTCCTTGCTTTTCTTGATTTCGTGATAAACGGTAATATGCAGTGATGTCATTATAGATGAAATCATGATGACTTTTCGGTACTTCTGAGGTATAGAACGGAATTTTTAATTTCATCAATTCCGCAATGAAATTGACTGCGGTACTGTTAGTACGATATAAAATTGCGATGTCTTCCAGTTTCGTACCTTCGGCATTTAACTGTGCGATGGTTTTAACAATGTCCTTTGCCTGCGCTTCGACACTATCATACTTTCCGAGAGATATTTTTCCGTCCTGATCGCGGAATGCCTTAAAATCCTTTGTAAATCGAACCTTGTTATTATTAATCAGTTGTCCGGCAATATAAACAATGTTTTTACAGGACCGGTAATTGGTTCCCATATAGATGGTCTGGCAGTTCGGGTATTTCTTTGGAAAGTTCAGCATGATTGTTGAGTCCGCAGCCCGAAACTTATATATGGACTGGTCATCATCACCGACAACAAACAGATTTCCGTTATCGCCGGTAAGCATATAACAGATATCAGCCTGAATTCCATTAACATCCTGAAATTCATCAACCGATATATACTGATATTTCTGTCGATACTTTTCTAGCACATCTGGATTACTTTTCAGATACTCCCGACATAGGATCAACATATCATCAAAATCAATCTTGTTCTGACTCTTAAATTCCTCGTAACTGCTGTATGCATCTACAAACAGTGCCTTATCTAAATTGATTGGCCTATATAGAGCATAATTCAATTCCCGGTTCTTGACGTAACTGATCTCTGACATCAATTCTTTAACGGTGTCTTCTACTTCGGCAGGAGTAACTTTACCTTTTAAAAATTGAGCCAGAAACATCCATTTCTCGCTTTCTTTTAATAAACTTTCAATGCCAAGATTTTTCTCCTGGCAAAGAAGCCGGAAGCAAAAAGAATGGATGGTGCTAAAATGCACTTTTGCGTTATAATCCCGCATAAAGCGGTTTTCCATTTCCTCTGCAGCCGCTTTGGTAAAAGTAATATTTAACATGCTTTCTGGATTAATTCCATGGTTAAGCATATTTTGTATACGGTCCAGCAGCACGGTAGTTTTACCGGATCCGGGACAGGATACAACAAGAATCTGCCCGTTTATGGCATCACGTGCCTGCTGTTGTTCAGGAGATAATTTTCTCATAGGTTTTTAACTTCCTTTCTTGAATTAATTCCACCAAGAATTTTTGCAACTTCCTGAGCTTGTCTGTCACAATCCTCTTCATTTGTACCGGTGAATGTCAGAAATGTTTCGTTCTTTTCATCACCAAAACTATAACAATAACTCATAAAGCGCCTCCTTTTCTCTTATCCTAAAGGATCATTGATCGTCTTTAGGAGCTGTTGAATTGTTAGTTGCGAACCTTTATCAAATTCGGCCTTCCGGTTCCGAATCAGTTCTTCTGCTGTTCTTGGTTTTTGGATCACGTCAATGCCTACATTTACGGCTTTCTCATAAAGAGTCATTACTGCTGCGGCAGCGTTTGGGCTATTATGAATGTGTCCATAAAAATGATAAATTCCTTTATAAAATCCATCCCATTCAGCCATTGGATAATGACTAAGGAAGATTTTATATTTTCCGTCATATATAATTTCGTTTTCAACGATGTCAACGAAACAATGACGGAATTCCCGATCCTTTAGCCAATGTCGGTCATGATTTCCTGTAATGAGAATTTTTTTACAGGATATGCTTTTAAGGTCCTTCACAGCATTGTAATAGTAGTTAGCTACATCACCCAAAATGACAAGAACATCATCCTTTTGGACAGTTTCATTGCAAATACGAATCATACTCTTATTCATTTCTTCTGTGGTTGAATAAGGTCTGTTGCATAAGGAAATGATATGCTCATGTCCAAAATGCAAATCTGAAATGTAATAATACTTCATGGTAGATCTACCCTCCTTCTTTTCTTGAAATTTATATTTAAACGCAAAAAGAGCAGATACCAAAGTGGTAACTGCTCTGATTTTTTACGTGTAATTGTATTAACTTTATGTCTCAATTATAGCGGATAATTTACTAATTGTAAAGTTAATTTGCATCGGAATCGTGATCCAGGATAAAATCAGTTTTCCCTCTATCGATCCAGTTGCCAATACAACGGTTTAAATCGGCTTCAATAACACGCTGCGTGTAATCTACTGCATCTGCGCAGTATAATCTTATATTTTCATCGTTACAGGCAATATTAACACTGTTTAAATATTGATGAATATACTGCGACTTTTCCTGTGTTGTCATATTTCCGAATTCGTGTTTTAAAGAAAATCGGTTTCGTAGAGCTTTATCCAATAGGTTATAATTATTGGTACAGCCAATGATCACACATTCAATGTCTTTCTTCCTGCAATCATCAAGAGCCTGCATCAAAGCAATTACCATTGCCGTCTGTGCGCCGCCCTTATCCTGTGTTACCAAGTCTCTGGAACGGCCAATTTGATCAATTTCATCCAACAGGAAAATACATCTGGTTTTAGTGGCATATTCAAAAATTTCTTTCAAATGTATAGGTCCTTTTTCATCACAAAGCATGGCAAAGTTCAGATACATCAAATCCATATCAAAATAATAGGACATATAACGTCCAAAAGTTGTTTTTCCGGTTCCAGGAGGTCCGTAAAGAAGTGTCGAATTGAAATATCTTAACCCCAATTTTGCCATTTCTGCTGCACGATTAGAGGCACGAATTACTTCATCAATAATGTCGTTCTGTTCTTTCGTGACAAAATATCTTTGTATAGGAAAATCACTACAGCACTCCAGTTCTAAATAAATTTTGATATTTTCAGGTACACTCAATCTTGTCTCTGCCATACAATATCCTTTCTATAATCTAATGAATTATTTTATCACGTTGATAAAACGAATAACCCAATTCATTAGTTTTTATTTTTGAAAAACCTCAACGTATCTTCTAACATCAGAGACGCTTGGGTTAATTTCTCCATTTCTATATTAATACTTTCTATATCGCCTTTCAGAACAGAAATGGATGCAGCAGTTTCCTGTGTAGAAGCGGCATTTTCTTCTGAGATTGCAGATAAGCTAGTTATCGAATTTAATACCTCTTCCTTATGCCTTTGTAATTCTCCTGTTGCTTCTGTGCAGGCCTGAACGCTTTCCATTGCCCGCGCGAGTTTCTTTTGCATGGATCCGAAATTATTCACTACGGAATCCAACGTTTCCTGCTCAACGGTAATGGAAGAATTGATCTGTTCTGCATAACGGTTGTTTTCTTCTGCAGCAGAGATGATGTTACCGACAACATTGGTAATCGTTACTACATGTTCTGCGGATTGTGCTGCCAGTTTTTTAATCTCTTCTGCTACAACCGCAAATCCTTTACCGGCTTCACCTGCATGAGCGGCTTCGATTGAAGCATTTAATGCAAGTAAATTCGTTTGATCTGCGATTTCCTTAATCAAATCGGTTACGGTCTTAATATCTTTCGATACATGGATAATGTTCTGTACTCCCTGAACAATGTTACATGCATTTTCAGAAGAAGTTTTGTTATCCTGAATTAAATTGTGTAAGGCCTCCTGTGATTCATGTGTGGCTACTTCTACATCGCCAGACAATTTATAACATTCTTTGGTATCTTCTGTAACCTTATTAATGGCATCTCCCATAACAGACATTTCCTGTACAATTGTTTCGATAGATCCGGCCATTTCTGTTGCACCATGAGCAATTTCATCAACAGCTTGATTAATTTCAATTGCAGCCCGATCCGCTGTATCTACATGGGTATGTACTGACTCGGTGATATCCATACAGGATGATGCATTTTCATTAATAGCGGATAAAACACTCTTGAATTTGCAGATAAACGCATTCATGGCAGTTGCCAGTTTCATCACTTCATCACCATGATTCACTTTTTTGTATGTAAATTCCAAATCCGTATGGCCTTCAGCCAGTAATGCAACATTTTCTGAGGTTTTCTTAAGTGATACCAAAATAGCACGGCTAATAAGGAATGTAACTACTATTGCCAGTACCAGCAATCCGACAGAATTGAGAAGTAAAGAATTCTGCAGTTCTATAATTGGTTTATATACATCGGATTTATCCGCGGAAATAACCAAGACATATGCTTCATTCTGAGGAACATAATAGCCTGCGTACTTTGTTTCTCCTTTAAAAAGATACTCCGCTACTGCGGATTCTACGATTTCACCATTTTCGATTCTTTCTACAACACCTTTTACTACTTCGTTTTCAACCGGTTGTCCAACTTTCTCCTGTGTGGGATGATAAATCATGGTCTTATCCGGACTTACAAGGTATGCATAGGAACTATCGAATCCTTTCACATGTGCATCTGCTAAAATAGTTTTAATGCTGTCATAATTATTTAATAGATCCGGATCTTGTTCGATTTCTTTATCCAGAATAATTCCATAGGTAGAAGCCAGATCCAGCATATTGTTTTTTGTCAGGCCCGATGCATATGATTTGAAATCCTTGATTGAAAAAAATAATACCACAAATCCTACGGTAAGCACGCTCACAATGAGCATCGTTAAAAACTTTATTGAAATACTGGTTTTTACTACTATTTTTTTCTTTTTCATCTTATTTTTTCCTCCAAATTTCCAAACATTATGTCACTGATTTCTGCATCTGAAATCACTTCTACGTGTAATGGTATTGCCAGATCCAGACTCAGAATACCCATGATGGATTTGCCATCCACTTCCCTTTTTCCGTTACTTACGTTGACATCCCCCTTAATCTGTTCGCATATCTGCACAAATTCTTTGGCTTCCTGAACAGACCTGATGCGTACTAAAAACTTCTTCATACCCTTCCCCTTATGCTTGTATAACTTTTTCTATGGATGAAAGCACTTTTTCATTTTGAAAAGGCTTCACGATAAAATCTTTTGCGCCTGCCTGAATTGCTTCGAAAACCATAGCTTGCTGTCCCATTGCTGAACACATAATCACCTTTGCATCCGGATCATATGCTTTTATATGTTTCACGGCCTCAATTCCATCCATATCCGGCATGGTAATGTCCATTGTTACAACATCCGGATGCAGCTCCTTATACCGGGCAACAGCATCAACTCCGTTTCCTGCTTCACCGACTATATTATAGGAAGCATTTCGTAGCGTTGTTGCCAGTATATTCCGCATAAAAGCTGAATCATCGCATATTAAAATTGTATTCATATTACCTACTCCTGCTCATTCAGTTGCTGAACCATGCGTCCTAATTCCCATCTTCGGATTTCCGGTCTGTTATACGTATCTTTTCTTTCTTCGTCCATTAATTTCCCTCTTTTCTTCTTCCACCATTTCTGCCAAGTATCCTCCGTCCCACAACAAGATCTTTAATTTCTTAGCTGCTTCAACGGCCGGTGTTGTAAAATATTGGTTTGTCATTACCGCGCCGACCATGCGGTCATAGAAATCTCTCCCAGTATAAGCCTCCTGAATGGCTTTTACTCCAACCGGTGTTGTGTATCGCTTACATTGGATAGCATATGTCACTCCATCTTTTTCTGCCAGAATATCTATGCCATAATCGCCGCTTCCCTTGGTAACTTCCACCTCTGAGAAACCTCTTCGCGAAAGCAGATCTGCACAGAAATATTCAAAATCATGTCCATCCATTTCTTCATAAGCTTCGCAAGTTTCTCGTTTATGCAAGATCAGAAATATCATCAACGATGTAAGAACGAGGAACCCCAAAATTCCAATAATGATATAACTTTGCATAAATACCCTCTTATTCCTTCTCTTTTATATTCTCTTCTTCTGGAATCTTCTCAAACCGGTATCCCGGAACACGTATGGCCCGTGGTGATCCAATACCGGTATCCGTTTCAATCAATCCATGTTTTAACATTTTCTGTAAATGTCCTTGCACGCAGGAAATGCTTTTATATCCCATATCTTCAGCAATTTCCCGGATCGATGGCGAATACCCATGCTGCTTTATATATTCCACAATGTAATCTCTAATTTTGTAATCTACGTTAGTTAACATGCTCTTCCCTTCTAGCGTACGATCTTGCTACAAAAAATACTATTGTTCCATCCAGATTCGAGCCAGTGAAATTTCTCTGATATCCGGCTCTTCGTCCCGGATATCTGCGAATGGAACTTTATAACTCCATATTCCTTCTTTTTTCTCAATATCGTCTTCTGTTTCAAGCCATTTGCTGCCAGAATACTCATACCACCGGTAATCCTGATAATATAAGATCCGATCATCATACAAATAGTACCCTTCCTGCTCACGGAATAGGGAAGGCTTCACAAGAATAACTACTGATACAATAATCCAGATGCCTATAGCGGCCACAGAAAGGAGCCGATAGGTACATTTATGCTGTTCTTCTTTTTGAATATTGATCATTACTGTCCTTTCTGTCTCAGGATCTCCCGAACCATATCGGTTACTTGCTGCCATTTCCCTTGGAGGGAATCGTTTACCAGTTTAATCTTACCTTCAATAAACAATGTTTCTTCCAAAGCCTGATTTAATGGTATGCCGTCTGTAATAGTTTTCTTTACGGCTTCATAAATACTCATGGCAGAAACGGATGGATCAAAACTTTCTGTTGCACAGTTCTTCAGATATGTCTTCAAATCATTAATATCCTTAACTGCTGAATGATCAGTTTTTTCCTTCTGGACCGATTTCTTTCCCGTTTTTGGCTTTTCTTCCGGTTCCGGTGGATTGATCGCATTAAACGCAGGAGATTCCGTAATACGTGGCTTCCTTTTTCTTACCGGCTGCTCACCAGCCACTGACTCTTTGGTCTTTCTTACAGACTTTCCATTTGCCAGGGATTTAAAATCAGCAAAACGGCTTATGCCGAGGTAGGTAAGTTTTGTAAACGCTGCACTAGTGTCAATTATTGCAGCTCCTGGATTGCTTCCTGCCAGATAAGCAAAATATATCAGCATATCTTCTTTCTTTGCATTCTCATCCGGGATCTCATAAAATTCAGTCTTGCATTTAAGCTGTGACAAGGCATTATGTACGGGAATGGAAATCGTGTCCTTTCCTTTCAAATACACGAAAATAACCTTATCCTGCTTCTCCAACAGGTCAATATCTTTTAACCCGGTTTCTACTGCATCCTGTAATGATAAAATAACGGTCCTCATAGATTGTCACCCTCTTTCTCCAAAAGTTGAAAATCGAACTTCTTAGCTGGGTTATACCAAGAACTTGAATAGTAGCCTTCCACAACATCGTCTTTGTTTACGTATATTTCGCCAAATGGTGCTGACGGATTATCTGAACAGATCGTTTCCATCAGTTCATGCATCTGAAAATGATGCAAAGACATATTTGCAATAAAAGCATATTTTTCATCCATTGAGGACTCTTTTAGAGGAATAAACGAATCATCTCTGCAGTCCAACAAAAAAGCTGATTCGTAACCCATTAGAGATTCCAAAGCATAATTCATATCCTTAAAAATGTTCTCTTCTCCTAAAAGAGACAGGACATACATTCTCGATCTGATATGTAAATTTCTTTCATCCACTGCCGGTTCCAGTTTTTCAATATGATCAATGTTTACGATCTTAATCTCACGGTCACTGCCACCAATTGGAATCTTAATTTTCCACACGCATACAAGATGAACATTTTCATACTTTTTCTGACAGTCTGGAAGATAGGTATACAGCCAGCAATGGTCATAATGTGGATCTTTAAAATTGTAGGCATGATAGGAATTCTTATTTGGATATGGCGTTCCTACTTTACATGGAATTTCTACTATTTTGTTGGCATTATCCTGAACCAGATATACTTCTGCCTCAATACTTTTGTTGCAATAAGGGAAATATAAGGAACACCCATCACTTATCGCTATAACATGAGAATCTTCAAATGATACATCTGGATAAACTGCGTTAAATTTGAATCTGTCATTCATACGCCGCTTTTTCCTCGACTCTGTATCTTCATACCAACAATCATCTTTTGCATCATGTTTCCAATGAAACCGATATTCGGGATCCACCTCATCTATATCAAAGCTGTCATGCTTCGGCTCTATCAAGCTATCTGTTTGAATTTTTTTTGTTAAAATATCTTTCACATTATCTTTTGACTTCCAAACTCGCTTTCCTTCTACCATTAAACTTACTCTATTGCACCATACAGATAGAAGCGTCCCTATATATACAGTATCATCAGCAATGATTTGCATTTTATCTCCCGGTTTATATAAAGACTTTATTTTCTTCTCCATATATTCTGCATAAAATGGTTCTCCTCTACGTGGTTCCACCCCGGCTCGCAATCTTCCACCATTTTTTACAAATTCCTGTATTTTCTGTATTAATTCCATCGAATACTCCTCCTTGTATAAACATACCTATTTGTGTTCATTTATAGACAAATGCGTTTACACTACATCATCTAACCAGTAAATCTTATTGTATTTCCATAGCAGTCTGCATTGCCTGGCGTTTACTTTTTTGCAATGCTTCGTTGGACTTTGGAAATTCAATGCATATAATTCCGGATACAGTGCCGTAACATAACCAGTATGTGTTTCACCGTTTTTATATGTATAAGAAACCAAATCTCTGTGTTGGATTCCCAATACATTGTCCGTTTTGGCTTTGCTCTGCCTGCGAATTGGTTTTATTGTCCAATCTTTTATTTCGCAGGTGTCTGGACGTAAATCAGTTATACATATAGCATCGTTGCTGTGGGATTTGGCAATTTCCCAGTCTATGCGTTTATTGGCGGTATCTCCACCTGTTGTAAGATGTAATGGGCCTAACTGCGATAGTTGCTTTCTCAGCCATGTTTTACCTATCATTACATGGGACACATGATTAAGGCCTTTCATGTCTGAACTGTTTAACATGGTAAAATAGTGCTGCATATATTGTTCCTCTTTACCTTCGGTCTTTTGATGGCAACCATCACATAAAGTAATGAGGTTAGCCATTGTATTCGTCCCATCTAATCGTCTTGGTCTTATATGGTGCACTTCCAACCGGCAATTCGATTTTCCACATTCCATACATTTACATCCGTCACGCAGAATTACAGCCTTTCGTATGTTTTCATCCAGACGGTTTGATTTTTGATACTGCCATCCATAAGACTGAAATCCATCCGTCAAAACACGGATATCCATGGAAACGTCTTCAAGCCAGTAACTTGTAACAGGAATCCATTTACTCAGACGTATTACGACTCTCCATGTAGCCTGACGCTTCTGTAATATACTTGGAGCTATGCGGTTCGTTCTTTTGGATGAACTTCGATTATTAAATCGCGCTGGTCTGTATCTTTTATGGCTGCGGTGGTATTTTCTGTAACCCTTTCGGACTTCCATCAGATGTTTTACGTCATCACGTTGTTCAATAGTTCCCTTGAATAACACCTTATTCTTATTTCTGCACTTCTGGACTAAAGCAACGCCGACATGTAAACCGCCATCATCTATCCCACAACGGATCTCATCTTTGCAGATATCTTCTTCCGGGATTACCCTGTTAAGTTGTATCACCATCGGGTACTTACTATTCAGCGTCGCACGTTTCTTGCGTATGAGAAACCACGCTTTCTGTTCTTTTGTTGGAGACAACGGTTTCCCGTCCGCATCCAACACAAATGCATAATTTGTCATTTCTGGCACCTTCCTTTCGGAGAAATTTTCTTCTTGGCAATGTCATGCAGAGGCGATGTGTTTCCCTGTTATCAATACAGGACATTAGCATTGTTTCTTGGTTGGCACTCACAGAGCTTCAGACTGAAGATTACATCTAAAGGTGTGTCTTTGCCTTACTGCACAACGTAGTTCCTATCTGCAGTATACCTTTCGGTAACAGCAGTCACTTAGCCTTGAAACCTATTATTAAGCCATAGACAGAAGGCTTTGCGTGTCCACTTCTGTCTATGTTTGAGTACATATCTCTATGTATTTGATTGCTTAATAATTAGTCCTACAATAATAAAATTGCCACTGTCACAAAAAAGAAAAGTCCTATTCCTACCCCAGTGAAAAATTCCTTCATATAGTCCCCTTTTACATCCCTATTCTTTTACACTGTTTCTCAATGAATCTGATTTTTGATTCTTGCTAAAATAGTGATGGGTCCGCATAATATTCTGTTCTTGTACAGAACGCAAAAAACTCAAAACAACTTCTTCTGTGAGGCCGTCAAATTTATGCATCATATTCTTCTGAGACTTATTTTCATCTCTCAAAAATGCTCCAATTACTTGCATATCCCGGTCTGCAAAAGACAAGTGTTCCTCACTCTTCCCTGAGTAGATGATGAGTGGGTTTTGTTTCCCAGTTTTGGTTGCCCGTAATACTTCATACGGATTATTGGAGATTGGAAGTATGTTCCATCCGTCCTGTACTAACCATTTTTTCAGATTTTCCAATTTGCTGATATGGAGTACATTTCTTTTTGCCATTGTTTTTTCTCCCCTAATTTCAGTTTAGGTCATCAAGACTTTCCTGCAGTTCCTTGTAATAATTGATCTGATCTGTGAAATAATTATCCAACCTGTCAATCATTTCCTCTTTTGCAGCTTCTAAGGAGGATGATTCCATGAAATCCATGTTACCATCAATTACTGATTGCCAGCCAACCTCTTCGCCACAGTAAACAATACTCCCTATGGTAACATCGCCGTAATAGGCAACCACATCATATTGCTTTTCCCAATAATTCTGTTCTGGCTCAACTTCTTTCCACTCCATATCCGTATTTCCTTTCAGTTTAGCCAATTTCTCCAATGTCAATATTAAAATACTCCTTGCAGATGTCTCTTTCCTTTTCGTATGCTTTTTTATATTCCTCTGTCGAAAATGCATCTTTTGTTATCGTCCATCCGCAGTAGCAAAACACCTCTCCGTCCTCTGTCATTCCACTATCGTGACAGCTATTAACAAGACCTCTTGCTTTTAACTTTCTAAGATGGTATCTGACTTTGTGTACGCTCATTCCAAGATTTTTCGCTATTATTGTTGCAGGGAATGGTCTCCATCCGTCCAATATTCCTACGCAATGACTGCATAAGCAGTATAAGATTTCATCCATAACGTTCCACCTCTAAACTTTAATCAGTTTCCTTTTAAGACTCTCTCTGCGGAATAGTTGCCTTTACGTTGATCTTAATGTCAACAGCTTCGCTGATTTCTTTCTTAATTGCCGCCCGCATCATATCATTAAGCTCATATGAGTTAACTTTGCTATATACAATGCTATTAATGTTACTTTGATTGATGGCGTTCTTCACCTGTTTCTCAATTTCTTCCCGCATAACTTTTTCCGCCATATCGCGTAAAGTGTTTTTATTAATTCCTGCTTCGTTAAGCATCTGCCTGATTTCCTGTCTCAATGCAATTTCTTCAACTCTCATCTTCTATTCCTCCTAAAAACCGATTTAACTTGCTGGCAACTTGCTACTCCACTTCTGACTGCAGATATTTCATCCACCCATCTTTACTCCATGTACTTCCACGAAGCACATCATCTGTCACAGTAGAAAACCATTCTGCCAGTTCTTCATCCGTCATAGATCTTATTCTCTCTGCTTGTGTCATACACTTATATTGATCGCATTCTCTTTCTGTATCCTCACATGGGCTGTCAACGATTTTTTCACACCAATGCTCGTGTAGGTTTGTGCAGTTTTTGCATTTTGCCATGATTCTCACTCTCCATTCTGCTGATATGGCTCTGACGGCTTATCGCATAGTCCGAATTCAATCACCCACACCCACGGAGATGCATCCCATCCGTAGCGGTCAATGTCGGATTTCTTGATGGTGTTGTTCCATATCCCTATAAACGATGTGATTGTTTGGTCTTCATTTAATGTTCCATTTGCACGAATGTACTTATCTGCTCCCTCAGTTAAAGCACTCTCTGCGGTTATTTCCTGCAACCGCTCTACCCGTACATCCGTAACCTTAAGCCAGATACGTGCGGCTTCTTTCGGCATGTGAATTGACGGTTTCCAAAGTAAATCTTTTGACATCCATGATTTATCATCTGCCTTGTACCAAAAGGTGTGAGCTGCTGCCTGAATAAATGTTTCCCGGACATACAGGATATCGCCCGGGCATATCGGACAGGTACGTTCTGCTATGCTTAACGGATACGGACATAATTTTCTCCCCATCCACAAGGGGGTGGGGGATTGTCGTTTAATTGAGTAGGAATACCGGACGCACGCCGCCCACTTCCGAAGAGCCGCCGTAGTTGGCAGCGCCACCGCTGAGCACACCGGCGAAGTGCGGATACGAGCGGATCACATTCTGTAACCAGTACCACGTCCATTTACCGTCAATATCTGCGATTCGGCTCCGTCGGTCTTTCATCAGTGGTAACCGCTCCCTTTGATCGATGTCGATGTTTGCCTGATCCCATTCATCGTCATAGTCCTTACCGAAGATCTGCCCATGAGTCGGGACGGTTAAGTAATTGCCGTTTTCATCTGCCACCATCCGGCTGCGTATATCGTCCGGGAACGCACGGAGAAGTTCTGTGTTCATCCAGCTACATAATTCTGACTTAACAAAACCGCCCTCGTTGGTGTCTGTTACGTTCATGCGACGTTTGCAGACGCAATCGTCGAAGATAAACAATGAGCCATTTCCGGTGACCTCATGCGCCGTGGCAGTAAACTCACCGTAACCTTGAAGATCAATACTGATCTTATCGCCAACCATGAATATCTTTGTCTCTGTTTCAACCATTCTTTTTACTTTCATCTTGCATTCTCCCTTCTTTATTCCTCAAACAGACTAAGCTGTATCGGCTTTTCCTATTCCTCTTTGATTTTTTGCTGCCGAATTTCTTCAAGTTCGGACAATCGTTCTGGATCCAACCATTTATCGGCGTGAACACGGTCCATACTTTAATTTACGCAAACCGGAGCTGCCCGGTCTGCTCCTGTATTACTTTCATATTTGGAGTACGCTCTGCCACACATAATTCCGGCAGATTTGCTCTCACCAGTGCTGCAGGGATCGGCGGGCATACCGCGTTTCCACATCTGCGTACCTGTTCGCTGCGTGGGTAGGTCTTGCCAGTATAGTCATGGTCGATTATGTAATCATCAGGGAATCCCTGGCATCCGTACAGTTCCCGAGGCTCCAACATCCGCAGTCCTATGTCTACGATCTGATAGTCCGTCCCATTGATGGTCACCAGTCCAAAGCGATCCTGCGCTGTCACCGTATCCAACGGAGCCTTGATGTCCTGACCGGTTCCCTGCCCGTAATATTTTATTAAAAAGGCTCTAACCTCTCCGAAATGACCATCTCCTGCCGTAATTGTTGGAATTGGATCTCTTACATCCCGGCCGTCACAATGGTTATTCATTTGGATCAAATTTGCCGTAACAACGCTGTTATCTAAAGTCTGGGGTTTTACGTCACGTTTGAATAAAATCTCTTATCCGCTTGCTTTTTCTTGATATACTGTGCCGCATAAATCAGAACCATGCCAATAATACCAACGAAAATACCACTCAAATGCATTATGTTATCTGTATTCGGGTTGAGCATACCAATAAAATAATTGATAACCATATATACGATTATTGGCATATAACCGCGCCGGCACTCTTTATACTGATAGATTACCAATGCAGAACATATTGCAAAAACAACTCCTGATATACCAACGGTTTTTGTGTTTCCACCTGTAATTGCTCGATATATGCTTGCGGTAACACCGGCATATATTCCTGTAAATATACAAAACAGAAAATACTTATAGTGTCCGACACGCTTTTCGAACATGCTGCCAAGTATAAGTAATGCAATCATGTTTCCTGTCAAATGTAGTAAGCCTGTATGAGAAAACATATAGGTAATAAATGTATAGAAATTTGGGTCCAATAAGGATCTCGAAGAAACCGCCATATTGTCTACTTCTGAACAGATAAAATATCTGCAAATACACATAGCTGCCAACAAAAAAGTCATATATGGCAATCCATCCTGGTAAGTCAGATTTCGATTGTTCAACTGATTTTTTACGGCACGTACCTTTTCACGTTGCTTAGATATAGCAGCAATTTCTTCCGCGAAAATATCGCTGCATCTATGGTAATAATCTCTTCCTTTATCTGCTATGGAAACAATATTTTCTCCTGCCAGAAACTGGTCCCTGTGGTCACTATGGAAAATGATGCATATAAATTGAACCGGTTTGTCATACATGAACTCTGGAAGTTTCAATACATTTTCTTTGATTCTTTTCAAATTCGCCGCATTTTCCAGCCGGGCTTTTCCATGATTACTAATTAAAAGAGCAACCTTATAACAGGCTGCAGTATCCTTCAGGAAAACATCCAGTTTTTTGTTATTCTGCAAAGGATAATATTTTAATGAATAAAAAAGATTTGTAAAAATAGTTGGAATCATAATTCCATCTGTCCCCCTTTCATATATCTTAGTTATATTATACACTATTTGTGTACTATGTCAATATTTTGCTCTCTGTTGGTGG
>OGMF01000437.1_pt1 | contig 47323 bp, 59 predicted proteins | sample 1572921 | NCBI WGS metagenome assembly OGMF01 (sample SAMEA2581919, study PRJEB24529) | metagenome | biome: Human gut stool | place: China | collected 2011 | reverse complement strand
AGGTGACCTGGTCGCCGTTCTGCAGCACAAAGTTACCGTTGGGGATGATGACCCCACCGTTACGCTCCACCGCGCAGACCAGAATGTCGCTCTTGAGGCGGGTGGGGATCTCATGGATGGCCACGCCGTCCAGCCCCTGCTGCTCGGTCAGTGCAAACTTGATGAGCCGCACACGTCCGCCCGCGAAGGTATCGATCTTGCTTGCGCCCGGGAAGCGCAGCAGATGGGAGATTTCCTTGGCCGCTGCCATTTCGGGGTTGATGATGGCCGAGATGCCGATCTGCTTCTTGATAAAGTCCAGCTCATGGCTGTAAGACGGGTTGCGCACGCGGGCGATGGCGTGGCAGTGGCCCGCCTTTTTGGCGAACATGCAGCACAGCAGGTTCAGCTCGTCCGAGCCGGTGACTGCGATGAACACGTCCGCTTCCTCCACGCCCGCCTCGGACAGGGTGATGATGGACGAGCCGTTGCCGAGAATGCTCATCACATCGTAGGACTCCCCGATATGCTCCACACGGGCCTTGTTCGTATCGATAACGGTCACGTTGTGACCCTCTTCACTGAGCTGCCGCGCCAGCGCTGTGCCGACTTTGCCGCCGCCCACCAAAACGATCTTCATAGAATAACCCTTTCTCTTCTCCTGCGCCGTCTGGGCGCTATTGAGTAGATTATACCATAAATATTTCTACTCTGCAATGCTCTGAAGCACCCAAATACTGAACATTTCAGCCCTTTGAAGTTCGGTGAAATCGGGGTTATTAGTAACATAGTAGAAACACGGAAAAAAGGCCCTTCCAGCTTGAACCGGAAGGGCCTTTTCTCATGGTCAGGTTTTGGTGGCGTAGTCAAGGGAAATCCACCCGGCACCGCTTTTCAGTTTGCCCCACTTGGCCGCACCTTTGCCGGTGCTTTCAGCCACGATGGTATAAATACCGGGCTGGATGTAGCCGGTTGCACCGTAGTTTGTGCCGGGGCCTTTACGGATATTCAGGTTGGTGATCTTCACCCGCACAAGGTAAGAGGTCACGGCGGCCCCTGCGGTGCCGCCTGTGGGCTTTTCTGCGGTCGGGGGTGTAACTACTACCCCGCCACCATCGGAAGCGCCCTGAAGCCTCCTATTGACTTCTACGGCAATCTCCCCGTGTCTGGAATAAAGATATTCCCCCGGACAGGCTTTGTTGGCGAAGTCACGATGAACGGTCATGTTGCATCCGTTCCGATGGTTCACACGATCATTCTTGTTCGTACTCCACACCAACTTCTTGATCCCGTTCCGCTTGCAAATATCCGTTACCAAATCCAACAGGGCCGCATAAGCCTTGGCGGTGACGGCGTAAGGGTGGGTGGTGTCGGAAGCAACTTCAATGGTGATTGCCCGGTTATCATTGGTGCCGTTGCTGGAACACCAAGAACGATCCTTTTCATCCACGGAAAGGCCAATGGAACCATCCTTACCAACAACATAGTTGGCGGAACATTGCCGGTCTGTGGTGGCGAAATAATCACACCCCTGTTTTGCTGTCCATTGCCCAACGATACAATGAATCGTGATGGTGTCAATGGCATGGTTCCGGGGGCTGGTTTTGTTTTTCGTGATCCGGGTATAGGTTGCAAGGGGGGAATTACTCATTTTCTGTATCTCCTTTCACCTGAAGAATGGCCCTGAACTTGGTGAAGGCTTCTGCGATATACTTACAAGACACCATCAGCACAGCGCCCACAATAACCAAATCAGCAAAAATTTCTGTGTATTCTTCCGGGATTGCCCACCCAAGCTGATCAGCGTAAATGGGAAGGGTGGTGATTGCCACACACAGCAAGGTCAGGCCCACAACGAAAGTGGCAACCTTCAGCCCGGAATTGATCATTTTCTGTTTGTCGAAAGGCTGAAGCAAAACCTTGATGTTGTAGTAAAGGGAAAAGGCTACATTGGACAGGTACGCACACAGGAAGATCAGCATAGCCCACCCAATATTGATCAGGTTGTTCAAAACAGCGTTCAGCATGGTTCAAATCTCCTTTGCATCGTTATAAATTTCAGGGCCGTACAGTTTTCGAAGTTTAATCCGGTTTTCGGCCTTGGCTTTGGAATAGTAAAACCCGGTTGCGGTTGCCAATTCTGCGAATACGGCGGGGATCAGATAGGCCAGCGGTTCAAGGTTTTCCGTGCGCCAAATCATAATAAGGGTGAAGGCCGTAACCCCAACGGTCACGGCCCCTACCACATACAAGATCAGTTTGGAAAACTCCCGCTTTGGCTTTTTGGTTCGTCTGCTCATTCTTCCGGGGGATCGGTGGGCAACTCCAAGAATTTTCTGTGAAGATCGTCCATCACCCCATTCACCCCCAAAGAATGATACTGCTTCCAGCAATTTTCAAAATTATCCCGTGCATAGATCGGGGCATAGCCTTTTTCGGAATACTTATTGAAATCGCTGATCATCTGCGCCCGAAGAAGGGCCTGAATACCGGCCTTCAAAGCCTTGGAATCCTCGGTGTTATGCTTGATTTGGCTCCACAGGTATTTGAATACCACCAAAATCAAGGTGGGAACACCAATCAAGCACAACACCTGATAAATTGTCATGGCTTTCCCCTCCTGTCAGGCCCCAATCAGGGCGGCAATGTGGCGCAAATCTTCAACGGGGCCGTTATAGAAGTCGAAGTTCCAAATCCAATGTTCTTCCTGATCCGGGCGCTTGTACTTCTGACAAAGGGCATCTTCCCAAATCTTCCCCCACCGGGCCTGATACCCGGCATCACGCTTTTCCAGCTTGGGAATGATCCGGTTCAACAGTTCGCCCCGTTCCTGCCCCATGCCATCATCATTCTGTGTGAAGAAGTCATAGGCGTTTTGGCTGGTGGCCGAACACACCGGAAGATCATTCAGGATCAAAAAACCACCCTGACCATTCAGGGTGGTTCCATACGGAATGTTCACTTGTCCGCAAATCGCCTTGAACCTTGCCCGTTTACGGCAAACATAGGTTTTATACTCCATCCGTGCTTTCCTCCCACCCGTACACACCGGGTTCCCACACATTGGAATCCACCGTGGAAATCCAATGCTTTTCCTTATGGCTCACCTTTGCCCCCTTGGAATAAGCGTCATGCGCTCCCACCGGTTGGCTCCATTCGGGCCATTCTTCAGCGGGATCACTCGTTTTGCTCCACAGGCTGGAAGCCGTGTCCGGTGTCCAATCCGCTTGGGAAGTATGGGCCTGAACGCACTTGTAAAGGGTTCCGTTATACCGGCGAATCTGCCCCACCGTGTAACCAACAGGGAAAGCCCATTCAGCGAACAAATCAGCGTGTTCCGCCGCCGTTTCAGCGTCAATGCTCCCGGCTTCCGCCAAGGTTACAAAGACGATCCCACCGGCTTCCGTGGCCTTGGTGATCTCGCTTCCTGCGTCCGTCTGTTCCAAACTCACCGTTTCCAGTTCATCCATAGCGGCACGGCCCAACAAATGGTAAGCTACACCCTCAAAAACAATGCCCGAAGCGTCAGGCTCCGGGCAAAGGATGTAGCAACCATTTTCGGCTTTCTTGATGTAGTTCAGGTTCTCGGTCAGGCCGATACCGGCCCCGGCTTTGATGATTCTAAACATTGTCCACCTCCGAAAAAGATTGCATGGTAAAGCCGCCGCAACCTTAACAACCGTCCATGATCGTTGAAGTTCCGGTAATAGGCGCTTTGGCACTCCATGTATTGTTCTATGTCAAAGAAGGATCGTTTTCCCTCTTTGAACTCTTTGTGAAACAGCTTCAGCTTTCGCCTTGCCCGTTTCACTCCATCCCGGCTTCCATTCACCTTGATCTTGCCGGTTTCGGTAAGGGTGAACCGTGCTTTACAGAACCGGAATGGCTTTGTAAGCGGGATCACCTTACACTTACGCTTGTTCACTCGGATTCCAGCGGCTTCAAATCGCCTTACAATTTCATGGCCCATCAGCTTTGCTTCATCCACCGTGGGAAAGAAAGCATAGTAATCATCCATGTAATGACCGGCGCAATGAACACGGGCCTGACACTTGATCCATTGGTCAATTTTACTTGGTAACGCCACCATTTCCTGTTGGGAAGGCTCCACGCCCAAAGGCATCCCCCGGCCCGGTGTCGGGCATGGGGAATACTGGATTACAGTATCAGCCAAGTTTTGAAGTTCAGGATTCAAAATCAATTCCCGGTGCCGCTGATATAATAGGGCGTGGGAAGCGTTTGGAAAGAACCCTTTCAAATCCAACAGCAACACAGCACCTTCCCGGCCATAGCGCCGGTAATGCCATCCAAGCTGTTGTTTGATCCGTTTGAACTGCCAATGAAGGCCCTTTCCTTTTTGGCTTGCCCCGTTGTCATAGATCATGGAAGGTGAATATAGCGGGATCAGAACTTCATTGCAAAGGGTTTTGTGGATTTGTCGATCCGTAATGTGTGGGGCATCTATCGGGCGGATTTTGCCCCGTTCCCGAAGGGTGAAATGGGAACAGGCTTTGGGTTTCCATTGCTGTTCCAATACCGTTCGCCGCCGTGTTGCCGTACCAGAAAACAGGTGGCCTTCAAAGTTTTGAACACTTTGCTTCCACCGCACCCCGTTACAGCACTTTTTCCCATAGAAGAACATCTTCCGGTAGGAAAAGACTTTATTCATCGGCCCAAGGCTATTACACCGGGCCTGTTTCCGTTCCAACCGCTTTGCTTTGCGGCGCTGGAACCTTGCTTCATGCCGTTCTTGGCTTGTCATAATAAAAGTATTCGCCCCTCGTACAAATATCTTGTAGGGTGCCGTCTAAATTGCTTTGCCCTCGCACATGAAATGGGATAAGGCACATTCACCCACCATGCAAGAAGCGTCCGTGTAAGGGCATCAAAGGGCAGTTTTAGGGATTGAAACCCAAGGAAGTACAACTCCTTTTACATCGGTCGTCTTTCACCTGAAAAGCCGTTTGCCTTCTGTTACTACATTTGACCGTGTATATTTGCAAAATCCGGGCCGCACACCAGCACAGTAATTGGCATTGTTATTGTTGTTGTTGCCATCCGTGTTGACATTCTGGAAATTATTGTTGTTGTTGTAATTAGGGGAACGAAGCCACCACCACACCGCCAACAGGCTCATTATCAGTTGCACACCTAATGGGAAATTATTTCTGTTTTGCTGTTACATTTTTGATCGCCCCTTTCAGAAGTTCGTTTTCTTTGTCGATCAGTTCACCCAAGTTTTGGGCCATCTTATCCAGTTTTTCCATTGCATCCTGTGACTTCACCGGGTTCCCCTTGGAAGTGGTAAAGGCCCCTTCCGGGTTCTGGTTCAGAATCAGGTAAACATGGGTCAAGCGAACATCCAGCGCCATCAGGGAAGCCCGTGCTTCAAGAAGATGGGCCTTCCTCATTTCAATGCGCTGGTTGTCCGAAGGAAAGATACTATTGGCCTTCTCCGCATGGTCGATGATCTCACCGGCCAGCTTTGCCACCGGCTCCGCAATCAACCGGGAATACCGGGCTGAAAGACGGGTCAGGAAGTTCAGGGTTTCAACATAAATCTGATTGGCCGTGTTGATGAACTCGGCCTTGCTTGTGGTTCTCTTTTGCTTCAGGACAGACATTTTCAGTTATACCCCTTTGGGTGAATTATCGACATTGATCGTTCCTTCCGCCTTTTCCACTTCTTCCAAGTGTTTCAGAAGAACAAATTCAATGTAATTGGTAATGGATCGGTGTTCACGGGTTGCAAGCGCCCCGATCTTGTCAAAGACTTCATCAGATAGGCGCAAGGTGAAAACACGCTTGTTTGTTGCCATACAATACCCCCTTCAAACAGGCTTATGGATATTGTATGGCTGATTTTGTCCGGTGTATGCACTCAAAAGACAGTCAAATGATAGCACTTTGCCGGAAAACCCCCATTTTCAAAAAATCGTCGGGCGGCTTACGCCGCCATTATTATTTTTATTTGGGGTTCCCTCCCGGAACCGCCGCCTTTCGGCGGCGGGATGGGGGCGGGATCATCCTGCGGGGGATTAGGCGGCAAAGCCGGGCCGCACACCAGCACAGTAATAGGCAGTGTAATTGCTGCGGTAGCCATCCGCGTAGACAGTCTGGAAATGATTGTTGGTGATGTAACCAGGGGAACGAAGCCACCACCACACCGCCGTGGACACGGCGGAATGATTATAGGCTACTCTACTATTACCGGCTTTGTAGTAATCGTATTGTGCCTGATAATTCTGTTCATAGCTATTTGCATAGCTTCTTGTTCCGAACACTTCAAATTCAGCAAGCAAGAACAAGTAATCGGTGGTGGCCGTTACATAAGTCTGAACATTGCCGCCACCGTTGGCGGTATTATCGGTGTACTTGGTCACGGGTTGCATAACCGCCCTCAAATCGGCGGGAAGCGCCGCCATCAAGCTATTCGCCAACGGGCTTGTGGGGGTGTTACTGTTGCCCAATACAGTTTTTCTCATGTGTGAAGCGTTCCAACCGCCGCTGTTCGTCTGACTGGTATTCATGCGGAAACCATCACCGGTGTTGTTATAATTGCTATCACACAAAGCAACTGCCGTGGAACCGATCTTCCCGATCTGGAAGTGAATCTTGTTCGCACCTTCCTTGGCGGAATTGTGGTTGAAGCCCAAAATAAAGGCGTTCACGGTCAAGTTGCTGAAAGTGTAATTCCTCACGGTGCCATTCAGAACGATGGATTTCACATCACCAACGGCCCAATAGTTGGCCCCCAAACCTGCGGAACTGACTTCCCGGATGGTTGCCCAACTGTTATCGTTCAGAACCTTGGTGGGCAATGTCACTTCAACGGAACAGGTCTTATTGGCCGGGGCCGTGTGGTTGGTGCCAGCGGCCACGCTGACGGTGATTGTAGCTTTTCCTTTGCCCTTGGCGGTAACAGTTACCACCCCACCGGAAACGCTCACAGAAGCCACCGTAGGGGCATTGGAAGTGGCCGTGATTGTGCCGTTACCGGCTCTTGTCACGGTGATGGTGTCCGTGGTCTTTGCGGCGGTCAGTTTGATGGAAGTCTTATTCAAAGACAAACTACCAGCGGCCTTGGCAATGCTCCAAGCAACCGTTTTGGCCCCGGTGCTTCCATCAGCCCACTTGTAGTTCGTTTTCGGCGTGAAGGTGGCATTGTAGGAACCGGCGTTCGTGCCGGTGGTAGTTCCGCCAAGCGTCATCTTCCCGCTGTCATAGCTGTTCCAAGCGGGGCTTTGGGCCGAACCGGTATAAGTAAGGCTGTTGCTCTGCGTGGGGATCGTCATGGTGGCGGCGCTGATCGTCCAAGTCACTTCCTTGGCGGTCTGTGTGCCGTCTGCCCACTTATACTTCCCTTTCGGCGTGAAAGTGGCCGTGTAGGTTCCAGCATTGGTGCCGGTGGTTACACCGCCCAAGGTCAGGGCTTCAGGGTTATAGGCGTTCCAAGAAGGGCTTTGGGCCTGTCCGTTATAGGTCAGGGTGCCATTCTGCGAAGGGAGAACATTGATGGTGTAGACAATACCGGACACAGCTTCCAAGGCCGCATCTGCGGCGATCTGTGCGTTCTGCGCCGCTTCCACACAGGTTCCGATCTGGTTCAACAGATACGGGTGGGCGGTTTGGTCAAGGTTGTGTTCGCTCACCTTGCTTTGGGCCGTACCTTTGGGATCATAGTTCATGTTGGGAAGCTGTTCGGCGGGAACCTTACCATCCACCAGATCAGCCTTCCCGGATTGACCTTTCTGAAGGGCTTCAACGGCATCCGCATTGGCCTTCATTTGGGTATCAATCTTATCCATGTTTTCATTCTGAACCCCTACATCATAAAATTCAGATTCAAGGGGTTTAGTCAGCTTGTAGTTGGTTGTTTTATTCGCCATTCTTCAAAACCTCGTTTCTCAACTGATTATGGGTATAGGCGGCAAGCTGGGCATGGGTGAACCGCCCAAGTTCCGCATGGGTGTTATAAAGCTGAAGCAAGGTCACAACCATGTTTTGGGGAACAACCCGGTTCAGCAAAGATTCAACATCATTGAAGTTGTTCTTTGCGGCCAACCCGATTTTCACAAGAAGCTGATAGGTGCCTTCTTCCACATCGGCGGAATAGTTACCCTTCCCGCATAGCGTTTCAAGGATGTTCCGAAGCTGGGGCAAGGTGTACGGAAGTTCTTCATTGATCCGGGTCAGAATACGGAATCGGCGATCTTCAAGACTGTCCGTGCCTTTGGGGGTGATCCCCAAAATCTTTTCCCACCGGGAAAGGCCCATGTTTCCAGCGGTGGGAACGAACTGATTATCAAGAAGATCATCCGTGGTATTCCACGCCTTTTCAATTTCAGGCTGTTCACTCCCCATGATCCCCTGAAACTCCGCATAATCACGAATGACATAGGGAAGATAATCAATCAGTTTGCGTTCCATGCTCCCGGCCCCCTTATCCGCTGATCACGATGGTTCCCGGCTCAATGGTTCCCAAAACCGGGATGTGGTCAAGGGTCAGGGTACAGTTTGCCGCTTCACCGTTGATCTTGGTGTTGGCAATATCCAGAATACCGGTGATTCCCAACAGGCGGCTTTCCACCTGACTGATACGAACCACAAGGGCTTCATTCTGATCTGCCCAACTTTGGGCCAGTTCCAAGAAGTAACCGTTGATTGCTTCCGTGACATAGGCGGAAACATCATCCCAACTCCATTCCCGCTGATAGTACAGATCGAAGGAAAGATTGATGGTATCTTCACCCACGCCTTCAACCCTCACCACATGACCGATGGGGGCAATGCCCACGCCTTCACCGGCGTTCTGAAGGGGGTCAACTGCGGTCTGCACCTGATCCACAAGGGTTTCCGAAGGCTTCTTGAAGGAACTGTTGATGATCACCAGCTTCACGGTTCCGCCCACGGTCAGCTTGCTATTGGCTCCCGCCGCATACACGGCATTCAACCACGCCTTGATTTCCTCGGACACACCGGAAATGCCGCTGATCCAAGTGTCGGTTCCCGTGGGCGGGATCAGCTTGGCCGGGTTCAAATCGCTGTTCCAAACCCGATATACCTTCACACCGCCCACGCCGGGAATGGCGTTCACCTTTTCCAGATAATCCGCACGGTTGCCGCCGAAGGCTTGGGCGTTCAGGCTATCCATGTAACGCTGTCTGAAAACCTCGGTATCTTCTTCATCCTCACCGGGGATCACCACGGCGGAAATGGAACAGGTTTCAAGCCCGTCCACATACTCAATGGGAATCACCGTTCCGGTGTAGTCATTACCGGCTTCACCAGCGGTTTCACAGGTGATTTCATACTTACCACTTCCACGGTCAGCCGAAACATAATAGTTCAGTTCTCCAATGGAAAAGCGGGTGTTCATGGGAAGGTGCAAGGTGGTTGGTGTAATGCTCAACTGCAACACGGCGGGGCTTGCCGGTTGCGGTTTCAGCCCCCTTTCTGCCGCCCTCAAAATGAGATAAGGGCGGGTTGCGGTGTCTGCAAAGGTTTCATTCAGCACCGTATCAAGGGCAATATAAAGGTTCTGCAATTCCACGGCGGCGGGGGCATCACCGCACCAAACCAACGAACCTTCACGGGTGTCCAAATTGCCATTGATAGAAAGCGCCTTCTGAAGCATCCGGGAAAGGATTGCTTCATAGGTCTGTGCTTCATACATCAGATTTCAACCCCCAATTCTGCATTGATTTCGCCAAAAATGCTGACCACCGTGAAGGTAGTCAGCACTTTCTTTTTGTTCACCGTAAATTCAAAGTTCTGAACCGCCGTGATCCTATCATCCTGAAGCAAGGCTTCACGAACCCGGCGTTCAATTTCGGGAATACAGTATTCCACATCTTTCCCGATCAGATTATGAAGTTCAACTCCATAATCCCAAGAATGGATCAACCATTCATAGCGTTCTGTGTTCAGGATCAGAAAAACCGCCTGTTCCACAGCTTGGATTTCATCAATGGTGCCGATGATGGTCAGGTTGTTGTGGTTCATCCTGAAAGTACGGCTCGGAAGGGTTTCAATGGTGAAATCCTGTTTAATATCATCCTGCACTTGCGGAATCATCATCAAGCCCCCTTTACTCGGTCAATAACCACGAATTTCTTTCCTTGCTGAACCCGGATTAGAAGCACCTTTTCACCGGCCTTCAAAGCGTTGTGAACCTTGAAGGTTTTCTTGCCAACATAGGCGTGTTTGTGGGCTTCATAAGCCGCCGCACCAGAACCACCGCCTTTGTCCTCGGTGCTGTGGTTCACCGTCATATCAACTTCAAAATCAGTCACATTCCGGGTCAGGATCAGCATTTTGGAAGTGTAGATGGATTTCTGATCCACCTGAATTTTCAAGGGTGAAGCGGAAAGGACAGTTCCAAACAGGATGTTCACCGGTTTCCCGGCTTCCACAGCTTCCACCGCCGCCCGTTTTACCACTTCAACAGGATTAGGCAATAAATTCACCCCCGATCAGGTCAAGTTCCATCATGTGTTCATCACCCCTGAAGGTATGGGTGACTTTGTTCACCACCATGTAATTGTTGGTGACAATGTCGCCAAGGTTCAGGGCCACCACCACGGCGCTTCCAGCACGAACCCGCACATCACCGAAAGCGTTCTGAATGGTCAGCTTGCGGGTTTTCTGATCATACAGCTTCAACAGGGCATCCGCCTTGGCGGAAGCGCCCGTTTTGGTCTGAACTTCTTCAAAATACTGAAGAACACCCCATTGGTTCATTTTCGCCCCGTCCTGTGCAATGAACAATTCCCGCTTACCGGTTTTTTCATCGTTATAGGCCAGTTTGATCTTGTTATAGGTCTGTTCATCAATACTGGATTCATAGCTGAAGTTTTCCCCGGTTTCTTCATCAATCAGAAGGTTCAGCTTCATGGTATTGATGTTCTTCAGGGTCAGCTTCCCGGCATCGTCATACAGAACATAAAGCTGTTTGGTATTCATCAGGGTTTCATCAAGGGCGCTCTGAATCATATCAAATAGGGTTTGATTTTCTTCCACGATGGTTTCAATGGTATAACCAGTATCTTCCACCGTGCCAAGGTTCAACCGGAAATCTGTTGCAATGCGCTTCAGAAGGTCAGAAGCCTTCAGCCCTTCTTCCGTGATGGTGTCCTTGTTCTTCAAATAACGCAACTGATCATAGGCCACAACATCAATGGTGCCGCCCTTGTCACGCTTTTTCTTGAACACAAACCCATAGAACATGGCGGTTCCGTTCACAGTCAGCTTCACCGGATCACCTTCAGCAAAGTTCAGCCCCGGCCCCTTGACAACGGTGAACTCCAACTTGCCGGGGGTTCCCTTGCGTTCCAAGGTCAGCCGTGCGCCTTCCTCGACAACGGGGAATTGAATGGTGCTGTTATGCTGGATGAACAATTCAACTGCCAAACGGAATCACCCCTTTCAGGAAGGCAAAGTAAGAACCTGACCGGGATAGATCAGGTTCGGGTTCTTAATTTTGTCCTTGTTCAGATTATAGATTTTCGTGTAATCGGCCCCGTTGCCCAACTGCTTCTTGGCAATGTTCCAAAGGCAATCACCAGATTTCACCGTATAGGTGGCGGCTTTCGGGGCCGTTGTGGTGGGCCGGGGTGCCGCCTTAACCGTTGCGGTGGCGGTTCCCCCGGAAGTCTTGGCCGGTTGCACGGTCACGGTCTTGGTGCCATAGGCTCTGTACTGTTTCAGGTTGATCTTCACCTTCACATCAAAGCCTTCACCGGCATCATCGGTGATTTCATAGGTTTCAAGGCCAACGGTCAAATTGGTGTAATGGAACATCCCGCCACCGGGCTTCTGCCGGTTCAGAATGAATTGGAACGGGGTCTTGCTCACCTTCAGCCGTTCAAACAAGGACAGGTAATAGGCGGCGCTTTGCGCTCCACCGTTGCTGAAGGGATAGGACACTTGGGGAAGAACCAATTCAAAGGACACATCCGAAAGGCCAGCGGCCTTCAGAATGTTGATTTCTTCCCCGTTGATCAGGGTCATGGTCTTATTCTGGTTGTTGATCTTCACCGTCACCTTGGAAGGGGTGATGGGCATAAGCGTTCCCGCCATATACAGTTTATACGCCATTACTCATGCACCCCTTCTTCAGAAACTTCCAGCTTTTCAGCAAAGTCATTGGCCCAAGCATCCATGATCCCATCCAAATCAGCATCTTTGGAAATGTGGTTTTCATTGTGCTGTTCAACCTTGATTTCAGCGGTAGTGAACCGGTTGATCGCTTCACGCTCCGCAATGTCACGAAGATAGGCCAAATCTTCTTCAGCAATATCCAAGGCATCAGCGGTGGCCGCTGTGTTGGCGGCGGTGTCACCGGTGTTTCCATAGATTCCATCAAGGGTGTTGCTCAAATCGAAAGCCCCCATAGAATCCAAACCGGAAGCATCAAACATTCCGCCAATCTTATCATCAATCCCTTGGCCGAAGTCATACCCGGCATCCCAAGCCCCGGAATAGGTGGCCCGATAGTCGATGGTGGGGGCGTTTTTGTCCAAGGTGATTGCGTTTTCATTTTTGCCCCAAGAAGTAACCGCACTTTGAAGGCTTTCAAGGCCAGAAGTCCAGTCAGTTCCAAAAACAGCATCAATGATGGTGGTTACAACTTTACCAAGGTTCAGGAACCACCCGATGATTTGACCGATCAGGTTTGCCACGGCATCACCAAAGCTGTTGAAGCCGCCGTTGCACACATTCAGAATCCATTCCACGATTCCAAGGAACGGGGCCACAAAGATTGTCCAAATGGCCTGAATGATAGCGTTCAAAACGCCAATGGCACAGTTCAGCACAAAGGCACCGGCCACGGCTACCACACCACAGATAATTCCAGTTGCGGAAATGGTGGAACCGGTCAGCTTATTGATTGCCGCCACAATCATATAAATGGCCGCAATCACGGCAATGATAATCAGCAGAATCCAAGTCAGCGGACAGGCCAGCAAAGCGGCATTGAAGCCGTATTGGGCGGCTGTGGCGCTTGCCTTTGCCATGGCTTCCGCCTTCTCGGTAGCGGCAAGGGTAGTGTTTGCAACGGCGGCTTTGTACGCCTGAACCGCCGCAAGGCCCTTCTGTGCATTGCTGATAGCGGTGATTGCATTGTTGGCAATCAGATAGCCGTTATACAACAGCATTGCCGCCGCAATCCCCAAAACAAGGGGCTGGATGATCCCCCAATTATCCACGAACACAGAAGCAACGGCAATCAGAATATCCAGCGCCGAAGAAGCCACATTTGCAACAGCGGCAAGGCCGTTGATCAGGCCGGTGGTCACTTTCTGGAACTTGGTGCTGTTTCCAATTTGGTTGATTTTGGTCAGGATCGGGGCAAACATAGAAAGGGCCTGATTCTTCATATCAACCCAAATCTGCGCCCAAGTCTTGGGCATGGAATCGAACTTTGCGTTGGTTTCGTCCGCCATAGCAAACATGGCGTTCTTCACCACTTCAGCCGTTACCTTGCCTTCCTGTGCAACCGTCTTGATGGAACCTTCCGCAATGCCCATATATTTTTCAATGGCTCTTGCGATACCCGGCGCACCATCCAGAATGGAATTTAGTTCTTCACCACGAAGCGCACCCGCCGCCATTGCCTGTGTAAGCTGGATCATGGCGTTGCTCTGCTCTTGGGCCGTAGCACCGCCAATAACAAACTGCTTGTTCACCTGTTCCATGAAGGCAATGACCTGATCCATATTGCCACCGAAGGCGTTACCGGCGTTCAGGCCAAGTTTCGCAACGGCGGAAGCGGTGTCAAAATAAGCGGATCGGGAACGCTGGGCGGAAGCCATGATCTTCTGTTCCAAGGCTTCAACGGAACCGCCATCATCCACAAGCAAATTCAATCGGGCCTTGGTGCTTGCCAATTCATCCGAAATATTCAGCGCCTTATTGATCCCGGCAATACCGCCAGCGGCAATGGCAACTTTCTTGATGATGGACAGAAGCCCGTTGGCGGAATTGCTACCCCCACGGATGGAATTGTTGAAATTCTGCTGTTCGTTGTTGGCGTTCCTGATATTTTCTTCAATGGTATCAAAGGCGGTTCCCGCTTTCGCCCATTCTTCACGGGCTTCCCGGATTGCCGCCGTGTCAACGGCTCTGCCGGAAGCCTGTTGCATGGCTTCAAAGGTGTTCAGCACAACCCCCATTGCCTTGTGCATACTCTGAAGGGGGCTGGTAACACCATCATAAAGGGCAATAGCGGCCCGGATGTTTCCCACAGGGATCACCACCTTTCTTGGAGAATAGAAGCCGGGGCCTTAATGGTGGCGGCCCCGGCGCTGTTTTCGTTCAATTTCCTTCTGCTTCTTCTTTTCAGCTTCCACCCGAACATCAATGGCCGCAATGATGAAGGCCCGTTCACGGCGGGGCAAAGCATAAAAGGCGGAAGGTGTCAAATGAAGTTCGTGAAGGCAATAGTAAGCAATGTTCGCTTCACCATCACCTTCACAGATTAGTTTTTTGCTTCATCAACCTCATCCTGCATGGTGGTATCAAAACCACACACTTCCTGAATCTTGGTCAGGTATTCGGCATATTCGCCGGGGGTCAGCATGGTTTTCAGAAGGGCATCAGCGCCCATGACCTTGTAGCTGTCCTGAAGTTCCTTATCATTCAGATTGGGGAACACGGTACAAGCCACGGCCAGCTTGCCAAGGTAAAGATCATAGTCGGTTTCCTTCTGATACTGGTTCTTCTTGCCGGGAACCGGAACACGCTTGGCACAGGACTTCCGAAGGGCTTCATCCTCGGTGCCGGTGATGGTCTTGATCTCCCAAGGAATGGGGTTGCCATCCTCACCCAAGAAGCGTTTAGAAGCAACAAACTTGATGTTCTCAACGGGAACGGCGTTTTCAGCCAAAAAAGCGGACAGGCTCATTGTTTTTTCCTCCTATATTTTGATACGAAAAAAGGCCCCGGCCCCTACCGAAGTAAGGCCGGGGCGCTCTGCTTACTGCATACCGGCCAAAAGGCTGAAGGTTTCGGGCATCTCGAAATCTTCAAAGGTGAAGTCCATATCTTCATCCAAGTATTCCGCATCAGCATCAAACTTGGCAAGCAAGCCGCCATCCATATTGCAATCCTTCAGGATCACGGTCTGACGGCCCACAGAAGAAGTGGGATCTTCATTTGTCACCTGAATGTCAAAATAGACATCCTCGCCGGTGTCCTTATAACGCTTCATCAGCTCACGGAAGATGGAAGTGTTATAGTGGAAGGTGGCGGAACCCGTACCCTTCCAGCCGGTGGCCTTATTGCCCTTGCCGGTCTTGCCCAAAATGGGAACTTCCGTTTTGTTCTTCTCAAAGTTGGCTTCAAGGTTGATAGCCTGCATGAAGTTGTAACGGTTATCCCCGATGGTCACGAAACATTCAGCCAAGGAAGCGGAAACAGCATCCTTGGCGTTCATGATGGTTCTATCTGCCATGATGGTTGTACCTCCTTACTGAACATAGACGGTCATATAAAGCTGTTCCATAGCGTTCACGGGGGTCACATAATCAGTAACCACCACGGATTTCTTGGTATCGCCCTTTTCAACCGTCACATTTTCGCCGCTGAAGTTCTCAATGGCCCGAATATCCTGAAGTTCCGTGTGGTGCTTCACAATATCGTTCCAAAGGGAAATCCGGCCAGCGGCATCATTGGGAACCTTGCCAAGATACTTCTTGCCGAACAGAACGGCAATATCATTGGCGATCTGATCCAAAACTCGGATCGTCTGGTTGCTGGAAAAGTCGCTGGACTTTTCATCCGTGATGGAAATGAAGCTGTTAATGTCAGTCAGGACACACACCGCTTCATCCACACGATGGAACATGAAGGAACCTTCCTTGATACCGTTTTCAAGCTGGGTCTGCGTGAAATCGGTATCAACATCATATTCACCATCATAGGTCATGTTGGTGGCGCTCTTATTGACCGCCGTTCCGCCGATCACGCCCGTAACCCAAGGGATCAGGGCGGTGGAAGTCTTGTCAGAAGTCAGGCCGTTCTTGACGCTCACAACACCTTCATAATCGGCCAGCTTGCGGAAAAGAACCACCTGAAACTTCTTGCCCACATCATCACGCATCCGCTTTGCAAAGGCCGCAAACAGGGCGGTGATGGTGGCCTTGCTCTCGGTGCAACCCATAGCGTTGAAGGTGTACGCTTCCGCCTGATCAAGATAGGTCTGATAGTCGGAATCGGCCACGGTGCCATTGGTGCCGCCCGTCAGGGGCAAGGAAGCGGTCAAAGAAAGGGTTCCGCTGGACTTCCAATCCACATAGGCATTGGCCTTCAGATCGGTGATAGCGGCCACACCTTCCTGAAGATCAACCTGAACGGTTCCCAAGAAGGTTGCCACATCGAACAGCGGCTTCTGTTCTGTGGTGTTTTCATTCGCCGTGATAACGGTACGAAGATCATTGCCACGGGTGCCGGGGTATTTGGCCGTTGCGTAGGTGTTAGCCGCCTTCACGCCGCTGGTGCCAAGGCGGAAGAAATGAACGGTTTTGGCGTGAAAGAAGATTTCACGCATAGGCTTCAGTTCATCCGCCGTGTACGCATAGCCGAAAATTTTCTGACTGTTCTTGATAAAGTCAGCCTGTTCCACCGTGAAAATCTTGCCTTCAGGCCCCCAATTCATAGCAAGGGGGATGGTGACAATGCCACGGTCAGAAAGGGTGGCGCTTGCCTGCGCCACAGAAATGAAGTTGATATATGCACCGGGCAGAACCTTGTTCTGCACCAAGAAGGTGCCGCCGCCAAGGGCCATATTATTTCACCTTACCTTTCATAAAGTCATTGATCAGCCCATCAATCTGATCATGGGTGTATTCCTTCCCATCTTCCAACAGGACAGACAGAAGATCACGCCGGTCAGCGTATCTCTTGAAGGTCAACACCCGTTCTTTGGGGAATACCACCGGGGTCGTGATGGGCGGTTCCTGTGCGGTGGTGGCTTTCTTTCTGGTAGCCATTCAATCACCCTTTCTTTGGCTCCACATCCACATCCAAGGTTTCCATCGGGGTTTCCTCGGACGGGCGGGATAGTGTCAGATTGAAGTTGACGAAGAAGTGAAGAACCCCATCTTCAACTTCATAACTCATGGAAGTTCCGTGAAGCACATCCCCATTGGGAAGGGTGATGAACTCCAAACATTCCATCAAATCCCCGGCCACCGTGAACAATTCGGTGTTGTTCCTCCCGCTGGTGGGGAAATAGTGAACATCCAGCGGGTTCCGGTTCATGAACCGGTTCTTCTGCAACGGGGAAATGTCGGGCTTCAGAACGGCAATGAAAAAACAGGGTTCTTTGAAACCCTGTTCCACATCATTCTGATAGATTTTGTACCCGGCTCCAAAGGTGGCGTTCAGCTTCATGGAAACACCTTTGATGATTTCATTGATCAACTGAACACCCCCTTCAAGGCTTCATACAACATATCATTCAGAATGGACGGGGCCAAGGTTTTCACTTCCTGTTCGGAAATCGTCAGCATGAACCGCCCCTTCACCCAACTTGCCTTCAGGGTCTTACCCAAGGCGGGAACATAGCGCCCCGGTGTTTGCCGGTGGCCGTATTCCACATAGGACGCATATTCCAAGTTGTTGATGATGGTCACGGTGTACTGATCCCCATGTTTTTCAATGGGAAGGATCGTCCACGCATCACGCAAGGAACCCCCGCTGTAACCGGCCCAATATTCTTGCTTGGCTTCATCCGTAGCATAGGACGGAACCACGCCAACCGGGGTTCTTTTCTTCACCTTGTTCAGAAGGATTTGGGCAACCTTCTTGGCGGCATCCCGGCAAAGCCGATCCATGTCAACTTCCGAAAGCTGTTGAAGGCGTTCATCCAGCTTCTTCAATTCCCGGTAATCACACCGGCCCCATCTTGCCATCAGGCCCACCCCCTGAAGGGTTCAAGCATGATTTCTTGATGGTTGGAGAAAACACCCGGTTCACCGGAACGGGAATAGGTGAAGGTTCGTTCCACATCATTTGGCCGGGTGACAATGATCTTACATCCTGCGGGAACCTTCACATCCGGGGAAAGGAACAGCTTCACCACCTGTTGGGCGGTTGCCACTTCATCCCCATTGGTTGAAGTTAATGTTTCAAAAGACAGCTTGCACGGCTGATTCTGAAGAAGCGGCTTTTCTTCAGAATCCGTCAGGTGGGTGACAGGATCGGTGACTTCCTCACGGATGAAGATAGAACACCGATCCTTCCACAACCGTTCCAAGGCGGTTCGCACGGCCTTATTTACCATACCAACCGCCTATAACGGTAGATTTCCCCAATGCGCCCGTTGATCAGATAATCAATCAGGCTGTTCAACCTCTGTTCAGGGGTTGAACTACCTTCACCAAGGGCAAAGGTAATGTTGGTGTCACCTTCCTGAATGGATTTCACCGCCGCATCCAAATCAAACCCTTCAAGCTGTCCAGAACACTTCTTCATGTTCAGGTATTCGCCCACGGCCATAGAAACGGCCAGACTTTCCAACCCCTCCGGGATTTCGGAAAGGTTGGAAAGGTTTTTGATCCGCCATTGAACATTGTTCAAGACAATATCCAACAGCGGATCATCAGCGGCCCCCGCCACGCCAAGGGCCGTTAGCATTGCAACCGCTTTATCACGCAACGGGGTTCACCGCCTTTAGCCACGGGAAAGAATCCGGGCAATGGGAATGGCCTTGTGGTTGATGTAGGAACGCTGACTTGCGGTGCTTTCACCGGAATGAACCAGCGTCCAGTTGCCGCCGTTTTCCAGTTCAGCCGCCGTGGGGCTGGTGCTTGCCTGCGTTTTCTTCTCATAGGACAGGCCGAAGGGGGCGAAAACCTTACGCTGACGCATATACAGCAAATCTTCACCGCCGTTGGTCTTGGGGTCACGGGCCATTTCATAGGGAACCTTTACGCCGATGTCCTCATAAGAGAAGGCACCATTGCCCATAGCATAGGTGGTGTACTGAACGCCAGCAACCACATAATCATTGGCCGCAAGAGTCTTGGAACCGAAGTAAGGCGTGACCTTGGACAGAAGGATTTCGCCATCGGCGGGGGCGCCAGAAGCAATGATCTTCAAAGCGCCATCGGTGTTGGCGTCGGCATCAAAATAGCCTTCAGAAACAGGCATCTGATCAGTGACGATCACCAGCTTACCGTTCCAAGTACCCAATTCCAAATCACGCTGAATCCCGTCCTTGTCGGTGTACTTCAGGCGTTCGATCAGGTTCAGGTTTTCAAGGCCGGTGGAAACATCACTATGGCAGAAAACCAAAGTGAACTTCTTCTTGTTCGCACCGCAAGCCTTGTTTGCCGCCGTGTTCAGGGTAGTGGCGGTCATAGCGCCGGGAACGGTGGTGGTGTGCTTCTCCACAAATTCCTTGTTCTTGGTGTCGGTGGTGGACATGGCGAAAATGCCCTTCAGGGTGGAAAGAATGGTGGCTTCATCCAGTTCATCCTTGTACTGTGCAACCTGTTCGCTGATGTTCGCCATGAAATCAATGCCACCGGTCACATCATAGGAGAAATCACGTTCTTTCCATGCCTTGGCACGGCCAACCACCACAATACCCTGTTCAAAGGTCTTGGTGGAAGTTGCGGTAATGTCGGTAGAACCATCATAGTTCACCGCATCACCGTCAATCAGGCCACGCATGGCAATGCGGGCATAGGCGGTGCCGTTCTGACCGCTGAACACTTCACGAATGTCAGGGTTTGCGGCCAGCGCACGGGATTTCTTGATTTCGTTCATGTTCAGGTTGGGAACACGGCCAACCATGTACTTGAACGCTTCAGCGTTGAAACTCTTGGAATCAAACTTAGTGTTAGGCATAGTTCAAAACTTCCTTTCTAAAAATAAGATTTGTAGGGGGTGTTGGTTAGTCCAACTTTGCATCCGGGTTGGCTTCCAAATACTGACACAATTCATCATAGGTCATTTTGGAAGGATCATCACCGGCCGGGGGGGTATCACTCTTTTCACCGGGCTTGGCACCCTTGAACTTCTTATCAGGGGCTTTGGTGTCAAAAAGAAAAGCCGTGTCCTGACCGTCCACCAGCTTCTTAATCTCGTCACCCAACCCCTTCACCGTGCCATCATCGGCCAGTTCAGCCTTGGCAAGAAAATCAGCCATCAGCGCCTTAACAGCGGTGTTGTTCTTGGCCTTGGCTCCGGTCAATGCCATGTCAACGGCGTTGCCAATCTTCAATGCCTTCATTTCGGCTTCATGGGCCTTCTTCTGGTTGGCGTTGTCGGTCTGAAGCTGGGTAATCTGATCCTGAAGCGCCTTGGTGTCGCCTGTGGACTTCTTCAGCGTTTCAAGCTGGGTGTCACGCTCTTTGATCGTGTTCTTTGCGTTGGTCAGTTCGGTGTTGACCTCATTGAAGCGGCTTTTGGTGACGAAGGAACCGTTCAGGCCCTCCATGACCTTGTTGGCCTGTTCCTCGGTCAAGCCCCATTCCAGCAGTTTTTCCTTTGTCATAGTGATAACCTCCAAATCCTTTTTTACCGTGGGTTAGGAACCACGATTTCATTTAGATTTCTGTTTACCGCCCACAAATCCAAAACGGCGATGGTATGAAAAAACCACCACCGGCCAAAGGCCGGGGTGGTCAGATCATCAATATAGGGATTTTTCATCCAGTTCAGGTGGCCGGTAAGGGGTTCCCTTATCCAAACAATTCTGAATAATGGCTTCCACTTCCGCTTCCTCGACACCCATCAGGGTGAACAGGGGGAAGTTTTCATGAAATTGTTCAAGATACTGTTCAATCAGTTCAGCCATTTTCAACACCCCTTTCACGGCTGATTTGCAATCACCTTCAACATATCTTCATACATGGCATAGGACTTGGGAAGATATTTCTTGATGGTTGCCAAACTTTCCGGGGAAGTCATGGTTGCGGAAGTCATTTCCGCAAAGGCTTCAGTTCCAAGGCCCCAATCAATCCCGTTGTAAGTTCGGGTTGTCCAGTAGGAACCACCACCATGACCAATGCCACAGCGGATTTTTCCACGGGTGGCCCCTTCCAATATATCAGAAAGATCACCGTACTGCAATGGGGTCAATGCCTTCACTTCCGCTTGAACGGCGGCATAGGCATAAGATTTTTTTACCTTGAACCCACCATACTTGATGTAATAATCAGCGGTGTTTTGCGACATCCAGCCTTTTTGTACCCAATACGGGAAATCATCTTTGTGGGCCTTCATGTCAGCAAGAACCCGATCCACCAAATCATTCACTTCATCCTTGATGGTTTGGGGGAAAAGCCCTCCCTTGTAGGTAGAAGAAAAATGCCATTGCCCATTCGGGGTTCCAAGCTGTGCCGCAAGGCCATCAATGGCATGACCGCTTTCATGGAAGGTGGTTGCATAAGGGGCGCTCCAAGATCGGCCTTTAGAATCGGCATCAATATTCACATAAATATTTTTGCCTTGGCAATATGCGCCGCCTTGATGGTCAGCCTTTGCAACCTTGATTTGGGTTTCATACTTATCCCAAGCGGCCTGAAGGTCAGAACTTTGGCAAGCGTCCACACGATCACGAATCTGATCATAATGGTCTTTGCCGAACTTCTTTCCAAACTCGGTGTTGTAGTCACGAAGCGTTTTGGCAACACCGGCCCCGGTTGCAACGGTCAAGCCAGCCTTGGAACCGCCATTCACGAAGGTCTGAACCCAATCAGCATATTTCATGTTGGCGGGAACATAGTACACATCCCCATCAGCGTTCCGGGCGGCTCTTTCACCGGCATACTTGGGATCAATGGCCGGGGCCGTAGTTCCTCGACAGTTGGGATGGAACGGCGGCACAGTCACGCCGGGTTCATATTGGGAAATGGGGATCACCGTACCATCAAGCCCACCACAAATGGAACAGGTATGGGAATCCAGCGTTTCAATGATTTCCACCATTTCAACATCCAAATCCTTGTAACATTCCTTTGTGGCAACGGCGTTGAAATAGGTGGTTTCGGTGTTGACCAACCGCCCCGCCTTATACCGATGAACCCCGAACTGCTTCTGAATGACCGTGGTGATCTTGGCCGGGGAATCACCCCGAAGAAGCCCTTGCGTCAGGCTCTTGCTAACCGAACCCACCAGATCATTCTTGTTCAACCAACAGCGATCCCGGAAGGTTCGCCCGTCCGTTGTCCAAGGCTTTGAAAGCAATGTTTCAAGTTTCTTCTGATCCAGCCCGGTAATATCCCACCCAAGGCCCACGCCTTTCTGAACTTCAAAGGCCGTGTGGGTGTAACCGTTGCCCACAACCTTCTTCAACAGGGCATCCAAACTATCAACTTGATTGCCATATAGCAATTCAAGCTGTTGCTGAATACCCATCTGAACAGATTCAAGGCGGGAAATATGGAACCGGGCGGAAGCGTTTTCCAGCTTCTTCAGCCATGTCGCATCCAACCCGGCCTGTTCACCGATCTTGATATACTGTTCAACCGTCCAATGAAATTCTTCAAGCTGTCCAGCGGTCAGCCATTTCCGGGCATCGGTCAGGCTGATTTGGTTGTTGTCCGCAAACCGGGCGTACCAGCTTTCAATTTCCTTCTGAACGGAACGCTGGGCATCCAAATACAGTTCTTCCATGTCCTGAATGGTTCGCTGGGCTTCTCTGTGGGCGCTGTCCTCCAAGATGGAAAACCGTCCACGCCAATAGTCCGCATTTCTCATGGGCGGTTCCTCCAATCCTGAAAAATGGTGCTGAAGGTGGGATTTGAACCCACACGCCTTGCGGCAACGGATTTTGAATCCGCCGTGTCTGCCTATTCCATCCACTTCAGCGAATAAGACTTCCCCATCAGGGCTGAAGGCCCCGCAAGCATTTTCAGCCAAGTCCAACAGGGAAGCATGGTAGCCCGTGCCGGGATCGAACCGGCGTTACTGCCGTGAAAGGGCGGTGTCTTAACCACTTGACTAATGGGCCATGATGGGCCGGGGAATGGAATTTCACCCTTTGGCGGGTAGGAGTAATAGCACCCCGCCACACTCAATGTCTGCCCCAGCATATATTGTGAAACGGCGGGGGTTATTCGCCCCCACCATTATCACCTTGGTTTGGGTTGCCGGTCTGGAAGGCCCCGGCGTATTCCTGCGCCTGTGCCATAGCTTCTTCCTTTTCCTTCTGCAACCGGGCCATTTCTGCTTCAACATCCGTAACCCACGGGTGCTGTTCCACAATAGTTTCATTGGACAGAATACCAACGGACTTGGAACAGTTTTCAATGGATTCAGATTCATTGATCAGAATATCCCGGTTGAACACAATCGCCACATCATCTGTGAAATCTCCAACACCGGTGTTACTGAAGTGGTTATTGATGAACCACAACAGTTCTTCAAAGGCCGCTTGGAACTCGGTTTCCATGCCGTTTGCGTCAAGGTCAATGTCAGAATACATAGATTGAATGTTCATCTGATTGGGGTTGCCGCCCAAACGATCATCCTTGGCATCGTAGCCACGGGCATTTTCAATCAGGGCTTTCTTGAACACATCCAAAATGGCCTTGTAGTTCTCGGAATTGACTTCCACCGTCAGAGTAGTAACATCACCATCATCACGAACCTTCACGGCTCCGAAGGTGGCAAGATTGCGGCGGAACTCACCAAGATTTTCACCATCGTAATTCTTCAGGATCAAGATGGTGTTCCGTGCGTCCTCTTGCATATTGTTTTCAAAGTCGGAAATCATGGTGTTGATTCCGTCCTGAAGGGTTTTCACACGGCGGATCAGGGGGATTTCCTGTTTGTTATACTTGAAGGGAACCAGCGGAATCCGTTCCCAATTCAGTTCGGTGGTTTCCTTGCCTTCTTCCTCAATGGTGAAGTAGTTTTCATGTTCCCCGGCTTCCACATCAGGCTTTAGATCAGTTCCGTCATAGATATACCGATAAAGGCCATCAGCCTTGAACAGTTCAACCCGTTCAATGGTTTTCTTGGTATATCCATCCCACACTTCCTGCGGATAAAGGCGGATAGCGGAATCAAGGATGGTATGATCATCGTCAGCCCAAAACGGAAGAACTTCATAGGCCGGGAAATGCTTGAAGGCCAGATTGCCCTTTTTGTCATAGAACGGGAACAACCAGCCAAGGCCACCATTCAAGGCATCTTCACAGACATACTTCAGAAGCCGGTGGAACCGCTTATTGAACACATTGTTCAAAGCATCCGCATAGGCTTTGTTCTGACAGTTCACCGTGAAGGGCTTGCCCACAAGGTAGTTGGTTTTCTGATCCACCATCAGGGCATATTGGTTATCAATCAGGCGATTGTTCGGAAGATTGTCCACTTCCTGAAGTTTGCCATCAGCGCCAATGATTGTGCGCTTCCGGTTCAGAATGTCATGACGGCCTTCATAGTAATCAGCGCCCTTAATCTGATCCCGGCGCTTCAGGCTGTTCTTCCATTCACGGATTTCAGCGGCGTAAAACTGAAGTTCAGTCATGCCGGTTCGCCCACCCTGAAGGATCAGGCGGTTGATACGCTCCATAGCGTTATCCAGAAACATATTCAATCACCCTTTCCTTTCTCCATCGGGGGGGGGCAAAACCCACCGGCCTGTTCTTTGACTTCTCCAAAATCAATGATTGGTTGGGAAGTTCCACTTCAATTTTCAGGGTTTTATAGGGTAGGCGTTCAGCCCATTGTTCAATCTTGTTCAAGATATGCTGTTGCTCAAACACCGGGCTTCACCGCCTTTCTTTATTGCTTAATAAATGCAAGCACCCGGAAACACAAGGTTTCCGGGGCAATTTGTTACTATCATGTTGTTAATCGAAGCTGAAGGCGGGGCCAACCAGCATATCTTCCAGCCCATAACGCATGGCATCCATCAGGTGGTTGAAATCATCAATGGGGGTGTTAATCTTGGCCCCAAACTTATCTTCAGCCCAAGTGTAGTTTGAAATTTCGGTAATGAAATTCACACACCGGGGATGAACAATGATGGTGTAACCCTGAATGTACTGGATTCCGTTGTTCACGCTGTCCTTGCCCTTCCGGGCGGCTCTGATACGATGAAGGCCAGCTTCCCGCAATTCGTCAATGCTCTTGGGTTCTGCACAATCGGCCTTGATCCGTTCCTTGCCGTAGCCCATGCCGGTGATCCGGTCACAGATTGCCCGGTTCGTCAGGGCCTTTTCATACAGTTCATCAAAAACCCAAATGGTTCTTTCCCTCTCACTCACCAGCCCACAGAACAGGGCCGTGGGATCGTTGGTATAACCGAAGTCAAGGCCGAAGGCGCTTTTCACATCAGGCTTCTTGGAAATAGCCAGATAATCAAAGGCTTCTTCCCGCCAATTATCGAAAATCAGGCCATCCACAATGCCCCAACCCCCAAGGCCAGCCACCTTGTAGCGGCGGGGGTTATTTTCCTTCATGGTGTTGAACACCTTCAAATCCGCCGTGTCCAGCCATTCATTACACAGGTAATTGGTGGTTGTGGCGTAAATCTGCCCATCCGGGCTGATCCAGCTATCATGGAACTTGTATGTGGGGTTCCCTTGGGCATCCTTGCCGGTGATCTCCCCGAAGAAGCGTTTCCTGATCCAATGCTTTTCGTTCCACGGGTTGAATGTCAGCGTGATTTGCTTGAACAGGCCGGTTTCTTCCGGGATAGCACCACGGATGGATTCATCCAGCATATCAAAATCAGCTTCATTCATGATTTCGTATGCTTCTTCAATCCAGCACCAGCACAGAAACCCTATTTCAACCGTAATTGAAGTAACCTTCAGGGGATCATCAAGGCCCCGGAAGTAAATCTTCTGACCGGTGGGAAGGTAGGTCATTTCAAGGGGGCTTTCTTTGATTTCCCAATAGGCTGAAACCCCAAGGCGGTTGATTGCCCATTTCAGTTCGGTGAAACAGGAATCTTTCAAGGTTCTGAACACCTTGCGAGCCACAAGGGTATTGGCTTCCGGGTATTGCATCATCCGTTTGATGATGTTCAGGGCCGTTGTCTTGGATTTCTTGGAAGCACGGCTTCCCTTACACACCCGGTAACGGCCTTTGAAGTTCCAGAAGGTTCCGTAACCTTTGCCAACCACTTCAGGAAGGTGAACCCGCTTGGCCTGTGGGCTAATCTTCAAGTTGATCATCCCCCATGATAATCACCGGAACGGCCCCTTCCATACCTACCTTGTCCGTGAACATACCATAACGCTTGCCAATTAGTTCAGCGGCCTTCAGCCTTTCTTTGGCTCCAACCTCTTTCTGCGTCAACTCTTGGCAACCGTCACCGCACAGGATCGGGATTTCTTCAGTATGTTCACCCCGCATTACCGAAGTCAGGTATTTCATGACTTCTTCAGCATCAGCGATCTTGGCCGAATGAAGTTTTTCAAGTTCGGTTTCGATGTACGCTTTCAAGTCAGGTTTTGCAAGGTTTTCAGAACCCGTCTGTTTTGCGGTCTTGGGCGAATACCCGGCCTTGATTGCCGCATCCGTAGCATTGCCGCTAATCAGGTATTCATCACAGAACTTCCGCTGTCTTGGTGTCACAGGTATTCACCCCTTTCGTCAGGCATAGAAAAAGCGCCCCGGTTTCCCGTAGGCGCAATTTCTTATTTACTATTCTACCGATTCTTTACTCTGTTTGGAACCGGTGGCACTCTGGTTTTCTCGGTTGTTTAGAAAGTCGCTGTTTGCCTTGGCAAAAGCAAGTAAACCCTTTCCGTGAAGTTCAAAAACCCATTGCATAGAATAATTCAGTTCTTCAGAAATATCTTCCCATTTTTTCAACTGAATATAGCGCCCGATCAGAATATTTTGCTGATCAAGGTCAGGAATCCGGTTGATCATGGTGAACGCTTCCTGTTTCATGCTCACAAGTTCATCAATCCGGGCATTGATCTTGGCTTCAAGGTCAATGATCTTGGTGATGGTTTCTTCAAGGGTATTCTTGGGGCCTGAAGTCTGAACCTTGTCCTGCTTCAGTTGGCTTCCGGTAGAAGTCAAGCTGGAACGCAAGGTTGCAATGGTACTATCAAGCCGATGGATCAAACGATCCGTTTTTCTGATTTGGGCAAAGTATTCTTTAGCCTGTTGGGAAAGGTCTTTGTCATTCACTATGTAACACATCCTTTCTGCGGTGGTCTGTTCCGTTTTCATTGCATCTGTACCGTTAATAAATGCTGAAAAATCAAGTGATTTCAGGACTTTGGAACGCATGGAACAGATAAAACGGGCAGTTCCTTATATACACATTTCTTATATATTTTTTTCTTTATAAGAAGAAAGTATATTTACATCTGTTCCATCTGTTCCGTTCCTTGAAAGCAACTGAAAAATCCTTGAAAATCAAGGGTTTTCGTGCGGAACAGATATAGAAAAAACATCTATTCCATACCTGTTCCACACGCTGTTCCAACCCCTACTGAAGAAGCACCTGTTCAGGCGGAAATATTGTCCGAAAGATACCAGACAATCAGGAACCAAACAGGATCAATGCTGAAATACTCGGCCACGGCCATAAGCAACAGCGCAAGGGTCAGCACTACCAGCATTTTCTTCATCGGCGTTCCACCGTTGTTCCTGCAATTTCAATGGCTACCGCCATAGCCTTGAAATCACATTCATCACCTTCAACTTCCAAGGTGTCACCGTCAGCATTTTTCAGAACGGCGGTATAAACTTCATTTTCTTCATCATAACTGAACTGACAATCATTTTCAGAATAGCGGTCAATATCTTCTTGGTTGTCACACTCCAAAAAGGTGAAATCCATCAGTTCAGCGCCTTTGCAGTTTCCGCCAACTTCAAAGGCAACATGGCCTATGTAATCCCATTGCATGAAAGTCACCCGGATCACATGGACACCCTGAAAATTTGGGTCATAGTAATTGATCATTTGTATTCCCTCCCGGTCTTACGGTCTTTGATTTCAATGCGGTTCAGAAGTTCAAACCCCGCCAAACGGGTGATGTACTTCAGGACGAAGATCAGGGTGTTCACCCGCTTCTGCTGTTCATCCTCGTCACGGATGATATTCTTTGTGCCGTGGTAGGCTGTCGGATCGTGATACCCTTCAGCATTTTCCCAAGGTTTAGGCATCGGTTTTCCCTCCTTCTTCTCTGTACCATTCTTCAATGTCACACCCAATGTCCTTCAACTTTTTACGGGCTAACCACCCATCATCGGCCTGTTCCATCAGGTAATGTTCCCGTAGCTTCCGGGTTTCGGCATAGAACAGCTTCCACGCCAGCTTCAGACGCTTGGGGCCAAAGCCAAATTGGGTGTGAAGCATCCACAGGATGGATGATTCTTTGTCCATGTCAAAAGCCCGATCGTTTTCCACAATCTGTTTCTTGATTTCCTGATCCAAGGCCCGTTCTTCAGCTTTGTTGAACTGAACGGCGAAGATTTTACCACCGGACTTCTTAAACATCGGCATGGTATTCACTCCAAATATCATCGAAGCAAACCGGAATCAGGGCGTGAACCTTGTCCAACAGGATCAGGGCCACTTCCCGCATCTGCGGGTGTGCGGCGGGTGAACAGCGCAACTTCAGGAAATGCCGCCATTCACGAATGTTGGCCGTCATGACCACTTCCGTTTTCAGGCTGTTGGGCAACACGGAACGGGCTTCCTGCGGGGTGCAACCTTCATCCAGCAAAGCAAAATAGGCATCTTCAGCATCACGCATAGCGATACGCCAACAATCCATTTTCACCTTGCCAGCCAAAGAATTCTTATCCCAAAAACAGGGTTCAATAACCGTGATTTCATTCCCGAACCCATCCTTGCTGTAATTGCAATAGCGGGTGGATTCCTGACAGTAAGAAGCCATCCGGTGGCGGACAATCTCATGAGAAACCCCACGATCACAAATGAACTTCACCGTGAAGGAACAATGTTCCAGAACCGCTTCATGCCCACGCTTGATGATCCCGGCAACGAACTTTTCAGCAGAACCTTCCGTGATCTTATCCTCGGACTTGTAGCAGACACGGCCACATTGTTCCAGCCGCTTCAGAATAGTGGCCCCATCAATCGGGGTGATGAACTGCACATCAGGCTTGATAATTTTCATTGTTCTGCATCCTCCTTACAATCTGCCGGGTAAAACATATCATTGGTGCCATTCTGTCTGTGAACACATTCATCACAGGGAAATTCATCCCCGAAGCGGTCACGGTGTTTGCATCGGCGGCACGGCTCCGAAGCCGCCTTGATTTTGGGAATTTGGGGAACCGGGGCCTTCATTCGTGCTGGAATATCCTGAAGTTCCGGGTGTTTGATTTCCATGTAAAGGGCGAACAGGCAATTCCAGCAAGCCGCCCGAAGGTGGGGTTCATCGTCCATCCCCATCATGTACTTGGCAAGGTGACGGAAGGCCGAATCAATCAGGCTGTGAATGGGAATACCTTTTTCACAGTTCCGTTCACCATACTTCAAGGCCCCTTCTTCACAATGCTTGGAAACCTCCACCAAGGCTTCCCACGGAAGTAAATCCATGCGGCCTTTGCCGCTGTGCATATCACGAACAGCGCCGGTTCCAAACTCGGTGCGTTCACCGCTGTCTTTAATCATGCCAACCAGTCAACCTTTCTAAATTATTTTTCAATCCGGCCACAATCTCACGGGCTTCCATTGTACCCGTATGCTTTGCAATGGCTTCATTCCGCCGATCCGTCAAGAAACCACGATCCAGCGGGTGGCACTTTTCCAAATCAGCATTACACCGGTTGATTTCTTGAACCAAGGCTTCAGCACGGGCCTTCAGCCGGTCTAAACATTCCTGAAGAATGGCCTTCTGGTGTTGGGCGATTGTTTGAATGTTATTTTTCAATTCAGGATCATCCCGATATTCAATAGCTAAATTGACATCAAGGCCGTGTTCGGTGCAAAAGGTTTCTGCATCAAACAGACTATTGAACACTCGCCGCCCAACTTTGGCATAGGGAATGTTTTTGTTCTTGAACTTGGAATATTTGTGGGCCATTCGGCACCGTCCTTTCAGTTGAACCATTTGATCACCGGATCACCGGTGAAGCCCTTTTCCCACACATACCACGCATAGGCAATGGCACTTTCCGGTTTCCCGGTCATATCACCGTTTTTATAACAGGCCAGCCGGGAACGGCTGATATAAACTTTTCGGGGGGGGGTATGCCTGAAGAACTCACCCCGTTTTTGCCCCTCCAAGAACTGAACCTTCAGGAACATAGCCACTTTCCCACCGGGGCGGACGCTTTCAAGCGCCCTTTGAACAAATTCAAGCCCCATTGAATATGGCGGGTTTGTGATTATATCGCCTTCAAAATCGTCCAGCGTTTCCTTCAGGAAATCCAACGGTTCAGGATCACCGAAGCCCCGGTAAATCAGATCAGTTGAAATGACTTCATAACCGTGGGCCTGAAGCACCTTGGAAATATGGCCTTCCCCACAGGCCGGTTCCCAAATGACCGGGGAAAACTGTTCCAGTTCCAGAAGCATTTCCACGGCCCTTGGATCGGTGGCGTAGTAATCAAATGCTTCTCGTTCTTCAGGAACATGGTTGGAACTGCCCAAAGTGGTGAACACCTTCTTGGAACCACTCATTCTGTGTCACCGCCTTTCACAAATACACGGGTTTTCCGGTTTCTGATCCACTTGGGAACCGTTGTGAAGCCACAGCGTTTTGTGATCTGCCGGGAAAACTCAATCTTGGAAAGGGCTTGGAAGTTGTTTGCAATGCAATATTCCTTATACCGGCGATACACGGAATCGGTGGCTTCATTTTCAATCCCGTCAAGGCCCACTTCATTGATGAACCCAATAATGGGGTTGTTGTTTTCCTCATACTCGTCCAACTGCCCCTGAACTCTGCTGGAAGTGGTGAACTGTGCGTTCCCAAGAACCCGCTTCAACCCCTGAAGGCCAAGCAAGGCCAGATATTCCATTGAACCCTGTTCACACAGTTCATCCTTGATGAATGGGCGGAAGTCTGCATCATTGGGGGTGAACTTGGCATCGAAGGGAACGATCACCAAACGCCGCTGAACGGCTCCGGTTTTGTCCTTGATACGGGGAATATTGTTGGCGCTGAACAGGAACTTGGAATAATTGTTGAACTCAAATGGATCTTGGCCTTTGCGCTCCACATTCACCCGATCACCCGTGACCAGCTTCTTGAACACGGAAGCATTGGCAATAAATTCATCACCAATATCATCACCGATGTTTGCCAGCTTGCCGAACAGTTCAGCGGTTTTGAACCTATCACCCAATTCCTTCAGGTCAAGGGAAGCAATGTTCTGATCCCCAAGAAGGTTTTTCACCACATGAAGGAAGGTTGATTTGCCGTTGCTCTTATCACCAATCAGGATGAACGCCTTGCCAAGTTCGTTGCGGCGGTACATACAATAACCCACCATTTCTTCCAGCAAGGCCCTGACTTCAGGATCATCACAGGCCAGCCGGTTCAGGGTATGATCCAACAGATCATCATGGGCGGCGGGGTTGTACGGCCACGGGATTTTGTTTGTAATGACTACATCCGGGGTGAACTCTTTGAAGGAACCATCCCGGATATTGTAAAGGCCGTTGCTGAAAGCAATGATATTCGGGTTGGTAGCCTTGGTGTTTTCTTCAATCATGATTTCCAGATAGGACAGGACTTCCGAACGCCACGCCCGTTTCAGGTTGCTGATCAACTTGATCATGGCCCCTTCAATCTCACCGGCACCGGAAACATAGATACCATCCTTGTAAATGTGAAGCTGGTTATTGATCTTCACAATATGGTTGTTGTTCTTCAGGTAGGTGGCGAACTTATCAAACAGGAAGGTTTTATCCCGGAAGAAGGATGTTTTCTTGAAGGCATCATCCCGAAGGATCACATCAAGTTCCTTGTCGGAAAGGGGCTTCTTCAGCACATAACGGTTAATCAGCCTGATACATTCACGGGCTTCTTCCTTGGTGAAATCGTCACTCTGAAGGGTCAGAATGTAGTTGAACAGGGTTTGGTTCCGTCCATCACCTTCCCCAAGGTTCGGAAAATCATAGTTGCTTTTCACTGGGGTTAGCCACTTGGGAAGTTCCTGAATCTCCCCTTCAGGGAAGTCATACAGAATGGGCCGTTCCACGCCACCGGACTTCAAGATTTCATAGCTGTTATTGGCTCCAACCTTTCCATCCGTGGTGATTCCCACGGCCAAGGTGCATTTCGTCCAGCTTTTTTTAACACCACAGTTCTTGAACAAGAAGTGTTTTCCCCGTGTGGTGGCGTACACTCTGCACTTCAGTTCTAAATCCTGAACAATTCTGAACAAAAGTTCAGATGTTTCCGCATCGTCCACATCAATCAGGATGGTTTCTTCCCCAAGAATACCGGCATATTCATCAAGGTCTTGGACTTCAGAACGGGTTTTCAGTTTTTCAACGCCTTTGAACTTTTCAAGGCATTGTTTGTTTCTGGTAGGCACATAGCCCCTAAACAGTTCCATGCTTCAACGCTCCCCCCCCCCGAAAGGTTTTATTGTTCATCGTTCCACCCCGAAATCTTTCAACCGATCCCAAGCAACATCAATGTAATATTGCTTGTCCAGTTCATCCGGGATAGGAAGGTTGGTCACATCATCATTGATGAAGAAACAATGATCCGGGGTGTTGCCGAACTTTTCAGGGTTCTTTTCCCGGCCCTTGACGATTTTCCCGGAAACCTTGAAGATTCCGCCCTTGCTCTGATCCTTGGAAGCGAACACCCGGAAGGTTTTATCCGTCTGAACCTCACCACCACTAAAGCGGGTGATTTTCTTGGAACGGCCTTTTTCATCCCTGATCTTGGCTTCCGTAATCACCGGGGAATAAAGGGCATATTTGTACTTGCTGGACACCTTCACAACCTTCTGAAAATCTCGAAGATTGGAACATTCCATGATGGTTGTTTCCGGGCTGATCCCCTGAAGGAAATAGTTCACAATGGCCCGGTTGACAATGGGAAGGTCATAATCCAGATCAGACAGCTTTTTGACATAGGCACCCTTGCACTTCCAGCGGGGTTTCCCTTTTTCATCACGAAGCGGCCCGGAAGGAACAATGATGTAATTGTTCACATCCTTCTGATACACCTTTTGAAATTCATCAAATTCAAGGCGCATCCCGGTTCTTTGCTCCCACTCCCAACACAGATCGTCCAGCATTTCAAAATCTTCATACCGGCGAAGTTTGACCAAAATGCCATCTGTGTTGCTCTGGATGATTTCACAATGATCTTCCAGCCGTTCAATCAAATCCAGAAGAAGAAGCTGACCGCCCACACAAACATTGTTGGCTTGCCGGGGGTCATACATGGCATTGTGCTTATCCTTCATAGCGCCATAGGTGCTGTTCAGAACAATCTTGTAAGGCTGTTGCATGGGGTTCTTCTCCGCCTTCAGCTTCAGGCGGGTGTGATAGATTTCCGCATACTTGGAAGGATCGTGAACATTACGGGAAAGCCACTTATAAACCAGCATCAAAGACGGGTAATAGGAAGCCACATCCACATTGACAAACCAACCTTCCCCGTGATATTTGGGAATGGCCCCGTGAAGGCCACCCCAAGCGAACACATGGGGAACCCCGGCCACATCCAGTTCAAGAGTTTTGGAATAATCACGGTTCAAGGGGTTCTTGTACCAATTCAAAACTTCCGTGTATTTTTCGATCCGCAAGCTGGGCGGGAACTCAATTTCAAATTCATCATTGTGTTCCCTTTGAACGGCCCCAAGGATTTTGGCGGAAAGCTGTGCTTTGGTGCGGCCAATGTCAGAAATGGGAAGGTGAAACGCCTTCACAAGTGACATTTGGGCATCAAATTCATCTTCCTTCCGCCGTAACCACACTTCCACCGTCTGTTCCACATCATGGCGGCAATATTTGACCGTTTCGGCCAACTCTGCTTCAGTCAAAGGCCGGTCAATGTCGAAGGGAACAGAAGTTTCTTTAATGGAATGGCCCATGAACGCTTCCAGCGCTTTCAGGCTGATTGGCGGGTTCGGCATCACATCATAATTGATCAGCGGGTATTCTCTGAACAGGCTTGAATATCTGTAACCGGGTTTAACCTCTGCAATGATCCAATCATTCACAGGCTTTGGATCAAACCCACACAGAATGGCCTTCAGGATGTACTGATCATAGTTCCGGGAATTGTAACCGGCCCAAATCACACCCTTGTGTTCCTCATAGAAGCGTTTCAGCTTGTCGGGATCGTTGATAATCACGGTTTCTTTTCGGGCGTTCAGGTCGATCAGGACAACCAGCCAGTCATACCGGAAAACCTCAAAATCATAGAAGATCATCAACTCACATCCTTTCAGCTTTTGTGAAATCGGTCAGCGTTTCCGCCTTATCAGCCCCGCCACGGGAAGGCTTTCACTTGGGGCCATTGTGGGGCCGAAGCCCCACAGTTTGTGCTTGAAAGTTAAGGTTCAAAACCGCATCAAGCACTATATGTGCTCGATTTGATTGTAAAAAATTTTGGGTCAGTTTTCAACCTCGAAAACTTCTTCAACGGTGATGGAATTGAAGCGGGAATCATCGTAGTCCACCGCATATTCCAAGTTTCCATCAATGGCTTCCGCCACATCAAGAACAAGCTGGGCAAACTGCTTATAGCTGGTGAAGCTGACGGGAATACCGGAATCCAGCTTTTCAAGGAAGCCCATAGCGGAAGCGATCATGTTCTTATCGTTCTTGGTGCCGTACAGAACACGGTTCATGAACAGGCGCTGGTTCTTGTACTCACCGGAAAGAATCTTGAAGGACACGGCCAGCATGGGGCGGTTGGGGTCGGCCTTGGTGCCTTTGATCTCCATGCTTTCCAGCTTCACTTCATACTTGCCAGCGGGAATGGTGGGGAAATCACCGCCGCCGTTCTTCTTGGCATCCTCCACATCAGCCTGAAGGCCCTTCAGATCAACAGAACGATCAATCTTGTCAAAATCAATAGCCATAGTTTTTTACCTCCAAAAATGTTGTTTTTTATATTTGGTTGGAAAGAATTTTTCCAATTTCCCTGACTGCATGGGCGATCTTCTCACGGTTTATCCGTTTTTCTTGAAGAACACCCGTGATAACTGCGGCTTCCGTCTGAATGTCCTGAAAGGCTCTGTGATTGCTTTCAAGGTCAGCTTCATAGGAAGCAAGGTCTGTGTTCTCACCGGCCTTGGCCGATCTGACTTCTTCATCAGCCTTTTCAGCGTATTCCCGGAAATACTTGGCCGCTTCATAGCCCATGTGTTTTTCAACCAGATATTCAAAATCACGGGCCTTGAAGATGGTTTCAGGCTTCCCGGCAATCATCAGCACATCAGCCATTATTCTTCACGCTTCTTCCGGGTACGGCGGGGCGGGTTAGCATCCGTCTTGGGTGCGGGTTCCTCTGCCTGTGCCTTGGGGCGATCCCACAGGGGGCAACCATCGGGGCCGCCTTCCTTGTGGCAACGGTGGCCAGCGTCAATGGACGGACAAAGGGGGATTTCCGGGTTCTGATCGTGCTGTCTGAAAATGCGTTCACCGTCCGGGCATTTGGGAAGATCGTTCCAAGGCGGGGTGTCACCGGTGGCCGGTTCAGCAACAGAATCATCCTTTTCACCGCCGCCCGGTGTCCAAGTTCCATCAGGATCACCACAAGCCGCCTTTGCCGCATCTTCAGCCGGATCATAGTTATCAGCCGGGGGCGGGGTTTCAGTCTTGGCCTTTCTGCCCCTTCTGCTGGGCGCTGTGGTGGGCGTGTCGGTGGTTTCAGGTGCGGGGGTAGCCGGGGTATTGCCGCCACGCTTCACGGCTCCTGCGGCCTTCTGGTTGGCTTCCTCGTAGACTTCACAGAAAGCGTCATAGGTCAGCGGGATTTCCTTATCACGGACAGTCAAACGGCCACCGCCGAAGATCACTTCAGAAGTCTTGAAAGACAGCACCCGTTCATCATCGTCCGCCACGATACGGGCCACCAGATCAACCATACCGGCCACCTTGTTTGCCACCTTATCCTGAAGGTTCGGCTTGATGGAACTGATCTTATCGCCGCCCTTGCGGGTCAGGTCACGGCTTCTGTCCTCATGGCTGATCAGGATGATGTTTTCATAGTCCAGATTCACAAGCCGCTTCAGGGTGTTCAGGAACTCACTTCTGACCATATCCCACGCACGGAAGGAATCATCAGATTCATGCTTCCAGCCCTGACGGTCACAGATGTAAACCCGGCACGATTCATAAACATCTTCCAGAAGGTCAACCACGATGGTTCGGAAATCGTTCTGTTTCTTTTCCAGTTCGGCCACGGCATCCATGAACACTTCATAGGCCAACTTGCGCTTGGTGATACGGCCTTCCACCGTAACGGTGTCACGAATGGCGATATAGGGGGCATCCACAAACTTGATGTTGCCATCCGTGTTCAACATCAGGGGATCGGGGAACTGATTGGCAAAGAAGGTTTTGCCGCTGAAGGGTGCGCCGTAAAGCCACACAACCTTCTTCTTGGTGGCGTTCAGATCACGGCGTTCATTCTTGGGAAGTAACATATAATCCCATCCTTTCTGACAATATTCTTCATACTCACACCATCCACAAAAATGGTTTGGGTTCTTGGGGAAGTCTGTGGCTTCAACCATGTGCTTCACATTGGTCAGGAAGTCCACGATCTTCATGGGGTTATACTGAACCGGCATCAGCGCTGGTTCAGTATCTTTCAAGGCCGCTTGCAAGCGGTCACGGAATTGGGAAAGGGTTTCGGTGCTTTTCTGCCTGATCTTGGGCTTGGGAACAATCAGGAAATACATATTTCTGATCCGGTGTCCGGGATGGGTCAGTTCATACCAATACTTGTATTCGTGAAGCTGACCGGAAACGGCGTAGTTCTTGGCGTTATTGGAATACTTGAAATCGTACAGATCAAACAAGGTTTCATTGGTTCTGGAATCCCAACCACAGGGCCACAGATAATCCATGAAGCCGATGAAATCACCGTTCCCAATGGGCAATTCAAAGGAACCACCGGGCGGCAACATGGCCTTTGCCTTGGGAATCATGGCTTCCAGCTTCATCATTTCATGAATGTGATCATCCGTCAGAACCGGAAAGCTGTTCTTGTAGAAATCAAGGGCTTGTTCAACCCCTTCTTCAATGCCAGTGTGAAGGGCGGTGCCAAGGATCAGGGCATTGTCTGCATTCGTGTTCGGGATTGTGTCTATCCCTTCCACATATCGCAAGCGGTATTTGTATGGGCATCTATCAAAGACTTCAACCCGGCTGTGGGAAACTCGCATTGTTTCACCCCTTTCACAATAGTCTTGAAGGCTTCAAAGCCTTCCGGGTAAAGGATGAACCCGAACCCCTGTGAACCGTTGATTTGGGCCAAATTACGCTTCTGAAGCACAGATGGGGTTCCATTGGTGGCCTTCAGCTCCACTTCAAGGGCAATGCCCTTCACGGTGATCCGCATATCGGGAAGGCCGCTTTTCACATACCGGCTTCCACCCCAACGCTTTTCATAGAAGCCACAGGGCGGGGCGCTCATGTGGTCAACAGGTTCACCCAAGGGATATATCCCTTCAGCTTCCAGCCATTCCTTCAGGCGATTTTCAAAGTTTTTTTCACCGGCCATCGGCTCACCCCTTCAACATCTGAATCAGGCTGTGAATACCTCTGACTTGGGTGAAGCCCTGAATTTTACCCGTTCCAGCGTAGAATTGGAACAGTTTATCATCAGACTTCCGCCAACAATGGAAATGTCCGGTTTGCTCATTCTTCAGTTGGTATTCAATGCCGTGGGCTTCAAACTGCTGAATGGCATAGGCGATCCGGTCGGGGTTCTTTGCAACCCGTTCTGAATGAACCTGTTTGGCATGATTTTTCAGGGCATCCCACACTTCATCCCTTGCCATCGGCCCCACCGTCCATTTCATAATGTTCAAAGGTTGCCACACTTGCCATAGCCGAAAACAGATCGGAATAATACTGAACAGCGGAATCACGGTCAATATTGTGTTTATCAGCCGCCGCAATCAGTTCATGAATGGTGCCACCAACAATGCGGGTCATTTCACTTGCCCAAGCGTCAGCTTCTTTCGGGGTCAAACCTTCCATTACTGCCCACCGCCCTTCAGGGTGATCTTCACATAACCGGCCTTGGCGGTGGTCTTGGAACACTCGGAAGCAATATCCGGGTATTTCTTCTTCAGCTTGGTGGAATCAATGCTGGTGGCATTGGTGGGCTTCACAAGGGTAAGGTTCAGAACATCGGATTCAAACTTATCCACGCCGAACTTCACCATTGCTTCATACAACTTAGCCTTCATTTCCTTTTCCTGTTCCTCAATGGCCTTCTTGTGGGCGGTCAGGGAAGCAATGGCGTTCAAGGTGGCAAGCTGGGTGTTCTTGAACTCCTGAAGGGCCGTTTCTTCATCGAAGGTGGCCGAACCACAGGCGTTCGGGTTTTCCTGACAGGAATCAGGACAAGTGTGGAAATCCGGGCATTTGTGGCAACACCCATCGAACTTTCCACGGGGGCAAGCGTTTTCACATTTGATCATTTTTCTGGTTCTCCTTTCAGATAAACATTCAACTGCTTCAGGCCAAAGGCGGAAGCGGCTTCATGGTTGTCAAAATAAATGTCGATCTGGTTTTCACCGTATTTATCAATCACCCATTGGGCGGGGCGATCTTGAACGATGTATTCACCCAAGCCTTCCACTTCCACCACGGTTCCCAAGGGAAGCGGGGAAGCACAGGAAACACCGGCTTTCAGTTCCACACCAGCGGCACCATACACAATGCCATTGGGCCGGTTCTTGGCCCATTCGCCGCAACACTTTTCACAGGAACAATAGGCGGTAATTCTGAAACTGCCCAACAGCACCGGTTCAGGTTCTGCGGGTTCTTCCACCAGCGGGGGTTCCACCGGCTCCAAGGTCACATCCGGGGTCACGGCGGTAAGCTGATCCGGTTCAATGGGGGCATCCGGGGCTTTGCTGTTGACAGCAGAACAGCGCCCAAATATAAACCCCATTGCAAGGCCCATCAGAAGGGCCACAAGGAACATCCGCCTGAACCGCTGGTTAAGGGCTTTGCGGCGCTGTTGCCGCTTGCTCATACTTTCTGAATAGTTCATCGGTATAGTCCTTTCTCATTTCCAAAGTGGAAAGAATATCTTCTTCAACCGTTCCCGGACAGATCATCAGGTAATAGAAACATGGCCGTTCTTGCCCAAGGCGGTGAATACGCTTTTGGGATTGCTCCCACAATTCCGAACCTTGGGGAAGGCTGAAGTAAATGATTTTGTTGGCAAGCTGGAAATTGCCGCCCATTGCACCGGCTTGATACTGAATGAAGGTAATGCTGTTGTGCTGGTAGCGGTAAGCATCCAAGTTCTTTTCTTCACCGGAAAGAACAGACACAGGCCGGTTCAGGCCCTTGGCAATCCCCTTCAGGCGTTCCATTTCTTCCGTGAAGTTATAGAACACAACCAAGCGATCTTCCGTGCTGTTCACCAAATCCCGGAAGGCTTCATAACGGGCCGGGTTATATAGGCCGCAAAGCTGACGGGCGTAAAGGCGGCGGGTCAAACTGGTATCACCGATCAATTCCCGTTCACAATGGGCATTGGAACCGTAGAAATCCGCATCCAGTTCAAATTCACCAAGGTTGGCGCTGTCAATCGCAATATAGCGATCATTCCAGAACTTCCAATAAAGGGGTGAAGGGCGGGTTTTGACCTTGATCCAGTTCCGTTTTGGAAGGCTGATCCCGGCCTGTTCGGTAGTCATGAAAACGGCCCCATGTTCGGCCAGCTTCATCTTCAGCCGGTCAACATTCTTATAGCCGGTAATCTGTTGCCGCCAAAATCCATCGGTTTCAACCCATTCCGTTTGAATGTACTGCTTCCAGAACAGTTCTTTTGAAATCTTCCACCCCAACAGTTGGCATTGGCTCCACAGGTTTTCATACTTACCGCCCGTGGGGGTGCCTGACAAAAGGATCACATTATCCGGTTTCAGCCCAAGAATGAACTTTGACCGTTTGGCGTTCTCGTTCTGGATCAGGGAACTTTCATCCAACATCAGCGTGAAGCCGGTCAGGGTTTTCAGCACATTCCGCCTGAAAGTCAGTTCGTAGTTGATCACGCCACAAATCCGATCCGGGTTATCAACTTCCATTGCGGCCTTCATGAACCAATCAAATTCATTTTTCTTGGTCATGTCATAAATCATCCAACAATGGTTCATGGCGTAATTTTCTGTCATGTGTTCAATCCAGTCTTGAACCTTTGAACATTGACACACCAGAAGATTTACACGGCTGTTCAACTTCAGGGCTTTTTCGGAACCAACAAAGGTTTTCCCAAGGCCCATGTCAAGGTAATAGGCCACCCGGTTTTTTCCCTCGGTTTCATCAAGGGCCTGTTGTTGGTGCTGGAACAGGTTAATCATTGATCTGAATGAAATCACCCAAAACCTTTTTGGCGTGGGTGGTGGAACCGAACAGTTTCTTGACCACAGCGGCACAGAAACCGGAATAGTAGTCATAGGAATCCGCTTCCCCACAGGAAACAATGGTTTTGGTGTTGTCGGCCCACAGAATGATTGTCTTGGGGCCGCTATAAATGACCTTTTTGATCTGCGGAAGGCCGGTCTGACGGGAACGGCGGATGTGATTTGCAACGCCAAAGGTGGCGTTAAGATCGGCCTTGATATATTCCATCATGACATCAGGCAGACTACCCGCCGCAACCACCTTGGATTCAGAGAACCAAAACAGGCCCTTGGAACTTGCGTCATTCGTCTGCTGAAAAAGTTCCACGCCAACCTTCTTGTTCTGCGAAAAGTAATTCTTCACCTTGCCGATGTAGCCGGTGAACTTGCCGCTGTATTCCGCATCGGGCAAGATTTTAACGATCATTCCGATCTGAAGCATATAAACCATCCTTTCATCGGTGAAGCCATTCACGGCGGATGTACTGAATCGCCGTTTCAAAGCCTTCAAACATTTCAGCGGGGCAATCCGGGCTATGCTGGGCGCTCCGCAACTGCTTAATTGCCTTCTTCAGTTCGCCACGGGTGGCGATAGGCGTGTAGGGGGGGGGAATCGGGCGCAACCACATAGATAATGGCGAAGAAGCAAAGCATATCAATGTTGGTGGCGTTCCTGATCAAATCCAACAGTTCATCACGGGTGTTATCCATCGGGGTTCCCCTTTCAGGCCGTAAGGCCGAAGAAGGAATTGAACTGATCAGCACCCACATAATCACGGAACTTGGTGGGGTTGATGTAGTAATTCCAGCAAGCACCGGTTCCGGGAACAGCGTTCCCGAAGGGAAGAAGGCCACGCTGAAGGCCGATTCTGACGAACTGATCAGATTTACCCATGCACCGGGCGGCTTCCTTCACGCTGATCTTCTTGATGGGCGGTTCAGCAACCGGGGCGGCTCCATAGCCCATCAGGTAATCAAAGGAAACGCCGGTGGCATCGGCAAGGGCCTTGATACGGTCAGGGCCGGGGGTGTTCTTCCCGGAAAGATATTGGCTGATAGCGGCCTTGGAAGCCCCGGCCTGTTCAGACAGGGCGGATTGGCTCATGTTGGCCTGTTCCATAGCGTTCTTCAAACGCTCTGCAAAGGTGGTCATTGTGCGTACTCCTTTCATTTTTTAAGATTTCCGTGTGTAAACACGGCGGACAGTAAGAAATAACATCCCGGCCAATGTCGGACAGCTTTTCGGGATAGGTCAGGGGGAACATTTTCCCGCACTTCTTACACCGAACTTGGCGGGTGATCATCATTGGCTTACCACCTTGAAATGACCGGGTTCCTTCATCGGTTCCACATCCACGCTGGAAACCAAGGCCCACCAATCGGCTTCCGGGTAAAGGTTTCGGTCACTTCTCAAAATCGTTCGATCTCCGAAGTGAACCGCCTTCCAATCCTTGGCATCAATCAACTTCATTGGTTATCACTCCTGTTCTTCAAAGGCCACTTCACATTCCCCACAGAGAACATGAACTTCCTTGGTGGCCCGGATGATGGTTCCGCAACATGGGCAAACATACTTACGGGAACTTGATCCCCCCCCCTTCCGGGAACCCTTCAGCGGATTGGTACGGGGTCGAACCAGACAGAACCCGGACTTGCCAAGGGATTTCACAAAGGCTTCTGCTTGCGGGTTCAGGGTGGTTTTGTGCCATCCGTACTTTTCGCCTTTCTCCACGGTCAGCCCGTGGGCTTCAGCGGTTTCCTTGAACTTCCGGTTGTGGTAGGAACCAGAACGGGAAGTGTCTTGAACATTGTCCTGAAGGTTCTGAAGGTGAACCATTTCGTGAAGCAAGGTTCCACAGGTTTCTTCAAAGGGGCGGTTCAGGTATTCAGCACACAGGTTGATTTCGTAATAGCCGCCTTCCTTGGTGCCGTCTTGCCATGCCTTCCAACCAGTACACCACCCATAGGCCCCACGGGTATGATCCGGGGAAACGGTGATCACAGGCTTTTCCAGCTTCCCTTCAAAGAAGGCTTTGTTGAACTTTGAAAACAAGGTTTCAAGTTCATCAATGACCGGTTTCAAACTGACTTTATTCATGGTTCTTACTCCTACTGAACACTATATGTGCTCGATTTAGTTAAAAAAAAGTTCCTGCACCGAAACACCAAAGAAGTTGGAAATGCGAACCTTCACTTCATCACGGGGAACCCGTTCATCTCGCTCATACATGGCATAAGAAGATTTGGTGATCCCAAGTTCCTTGGAAATTTCGTCTTGGGTTCTGCTTCCACGCAGTTCCCGAAGTTTCTTGCCAACACTCATATTTGCACATCCTTTCTTCAGAATTAGAACAGCCAAAGCCCCAACAAGCAATTTCCGGGCGGTCATATCTTTTACATGGGGATTGATACCCAATACCCGAACCCATAAACCGGGGGCGCTCATGTTGTCGCTGTTGCCCTGCCATCATCAGCACCGGTGGGGCGGTTCCGGTGGACGGGCCATCAGGCCCGTTTCGGCTTATTCAGCATCCATGTATTTTGCGGAAACCTTAATCATTGATTCTGCAACCGCTTTATCGGTTACACCCCGATAAGTTTTATTGAACAGTATATACACAAGACTAAAGGTTATATCATCAGAAGAATCATAGGCAACTTCAAGAGTAGCTTCCGGGCAATCTTCCATAGTCTTTTCGTGGGGAAGGGTAAAAGCGTGGGGCACACCATAGGTAGTAAGCATTTCATCCAGTTTTTCAAGCAAGGTATCATCCATATCAGGGTGTCCTTCACGATCCTTAATGGTGACATAGGTATCAAAAACATGAACCTTCATTTTCAAATCCTCCCAATCAGTTCGTGCACCTTTTGTGCTCGTCTGATTATCATTATACACGATATGTGCTCAAAGTCAAGCACAACCGAACACAAAATGTGCACAAAGAAATGTGTTACTAATTGTGCACATCGACGGATTGACTTTGTGCACATAATGTGTATAATAAATTATAGAAAGACTTCTGAAAGGGGTGTACTTATGCCGAAGTTTTCTGATCGGTTCAAGCAATTACGAACCGAACGCCGCCTATCTCAACAGAACTTGGCGGATCAGCTTGGTTTTTCTAAAAGTAGTGTAAATATGTATGAACGGGGCGAACGGGAACCGGGCCTTGAATCTATGGAAACCATTGCTGACTATTTCAATGTTGATTTGGATTACCTCATGGGAAGATCAGACATTCCGAACCGGAATGATTGGTTGAAAAGTATCAATAAATCTGTGGTAGTTGAACCTTCACAGCCACAAATGAAGTTTGATAACATCATCCCAATTTCTACAAAGCGTTTCCCCCTACTCGGTGACATTGCGTGTGGAAAACCCATCATGGCAAACGAAGAAAAAGAACTGTATGTAGAAGCTGGGGCCAACATTTCTGCTGATTTCTGTTTACGGGCCAAGGGTGATTCCATGATCGGGGCCAGAATCTATGATGGGGATATTGTTTTCATCAAGAAACAGGAAATGGTGGACAATGGTGAAATTGCCGCTGTTATCATCGAAGATGAAGCAACCCTGAAGCGGGTGAATTATTTCCCTGAAAAGAACCTTCTGATCCTGAAGGCTGAAAACTCCAAGTATGAAGATTTAGTTTATACGGGTGAACAGTTGGATCATATCATCATTCTTGGAAAAGCCGTAGCCTTCCAAAGTGATATTAGATAGAAGGTGGCTGGATGAAGAAGTTTTTGAAAGGCGTAGTTGGGTACTTTCTTGGAACAGCAATGTTTGTTTATACTGCGTGTATCTTCATGGAACCTAATCTTCTTCCGGTGTTTGTCCTTATGGACGCTATCTGTGCTTTAATTTTATTTCTGATTTTCCGAAAGCGAAAACCGAAACCGGCAAAACAGAAGGCCCCACCCAAAACAGAACCCACCGTTCAGGTTCATTCCAATCTGAACCCGGAACGGGCTATTAAATCCATGCCGGGGGCCTACACCGTAGCAGAAGCCAAAAACCATGTGCGGATTGTTCAAGATTGTTTGAACATCTTTGAAAAGACGAAGAACCTTGAAACATTCTTTTCCCGCTATGAATATGGTATGCAAATAGCCCTGACGGTGGATCAAGCGGCCAAGGCCGGGATCATCCCTTACACATCTGATCTTCCAGCTTCTTTCTTCAAGGCGGCTGATAGTCAGAAAGAACGGGTTTTGTTAGATTCCTATTCCGATCAGAAAGCCAAGATCGATGAATTGAAAACCGCAAAGGCCAAAGCCACCCATTGGAACCGGTATCTGAACACCCTGAAAGAATACGAAGATCAATATTCCATGAACCCTGATTCTGAATATCCTGAAGTTCTGGAACAGGTCAAAGGTGAACTTGCCAAACTCGATCTGTCCACATCCGTTCCGCCGTCCAATCCCTGAAAACACAGGAAAATCAAGGCTTTGGAACAGGTGGAACAGATAAAGCGCCTGTTCTCTATATACTCTTTTTCTTTTATATTTTTTATCTACTCTTTGAAGTAATATAATATCCGTTCCAAGTGTTCCATTCTCTCAAAGCCACATCCCGCAAGGATTTTAAGCGGAACGGATATGGAACAAATGCAAAAAAAAATGACCGCCCCCGGTCTTGCACACCGGAAGCGGTCAGGCGAAACAAACCCTTTTGAAGTTAATGTTTCAAAGCCCTTTGAACATTATATCACATGGGGTTTAGCTTTGCCATACCCAATTTTGAAAGTTCAGGTGATATAATGCGAAATCCAAACGGGTATGGAACGGTTGCAAAGCTATCAGGCCATCGCCGCCGCCCATACATTGTGAAGAAAACCATAGGTTGGAATGACAAAGGCCATCCCATCTATGACATTATCGGCTATGCTGAAACCCGTGAAGCCGGGAACATCATGCTTGCTGAATACAACCGTGATCCTTGGGATGTTGACCGGGCCAAGATCACCCTTCAACAGCTTTTTGACCTCTGGAAAGAAAAGAAGGCCCCGAAGCTGGGGGAATCCAACCGTTCTTCCCTCTGTTCAGCGTTCAAGCATTGTTCAGCGTATGTGAATAAGCCTTATAAACAACTGCGATCCTACCAAATGCAAGAAACCATTGATGGTTGTGGGAAAGGGTATAGCACCCAAGCGGCCATCAAGAACCTGTGGGGCCACCTTGACCGGTTCGCCCTTGAAATGGATATAATAAACAGGTGCTTTTCCGAACTTCTGACTTCTGATCCCATTCCAGAAACAAGCCGCCTTCCGTTCACCAACGATGAAATCAAAACGGTGTGGGAACATCAGTCTGATCCTTGGGTTGATACGGTTTTGATCTTGCTATATTCTGGGTGGCGTATCTCTGAATTTCTGAACCTGAAACCTGAAGATATAGACTTGAAGGAAGGCACGATGAAGGGCGGCACCAAAACGAAAGCCGGTAAGAACCGCATTGTTCCCATCCATCCAAAGATCAGGCCCTTGATTGAACGGCGGCTTTCCGAAGGTGGCCCCCGGCTGATCAGCTACAATGGGAAGATTTGCAATCAAACCCAATACCGGATATTTTGGGCGGATATTATGAAGGCCCTGAAGCTGAATCATACCCCGCACGAATGCCGCCACACCTTTGAAACCAAATTGGATAGCGCCGGGGCCAACCGAAAATGTATTGATTTGCTCATGGGTCATGTGTCCAAGGACACGGGAAACCGGGTCTATAATCACAAGACTTTGGACGAACTGAAGGCCACCGTGGAACTGATCCCATAGGGTTCAGAGAATTGAACGCTAAACAGTTCAAAGGCGCTAAACAGTATCGCATTAGTAACACAGAACCCCGGAAGTGCTTGAAATACAAGCCTTCCGGGGTTTGTTTATTTTATTGTACCACAGAGAGAATATCTGTTTGTAAATAGCACCAGCGGAAGACGCTATTCAGCAGAGTGGGCCCGGAAAAGGATGGGACATCTTCTACAGGACTGCGGCATTGATTTTGAACGGGTACGGAAATATGAGCGCGGGCCGTGCCTCCACTGCTTCAGGCACACATTTGTGGCAAAAGCATTTGACCAATTACTGCAAACGCCGCTTGATTTTGCCGATGCCGTTCCTTTCATATCCACATATCTCGGACATTGCGACCTAAGAGAGACCGATAAATACTTGCAGGCAAACTACGATTTTTTCCAGCGAGACCATACTCTGATTACGGACTATACAAGGAAGCACAATATCTTCCCGGAGGTGATTGACGAATGAAGCGAGGTATGGAATTTATAAGGCTGTTGACCGAATTTTTTGACAGCTATCTTCCAGACACGAAAGGTGTCAGTGAAAATACAATCCGATCTTACAAAGCAGCCTTGCGGATCTTTTTCATTTTCTTAGAAGAAGAAAAGGGGATCCCTGCGGGTAAAGTAACGTTCTCTGTACTGGACAGCAGTATAGTTGATGAATTTTTGTCATGGATAGAAACCACACGCGGCTGCAGTAAACAAACCAGGAACCAACGCCTTGCTGCGCTGTCTTCCTTTGCTAAATTCGCATTGAGAAGAGATGTGGTATCTGCCGGAGCATTTTCGTCTTGCGTTCTGGGAACCGAGAGAAAGAGGGCCTCTAAAAGAAGCGGAGATGATGTCGTATTCTTTTTGCCAGAAGAAATGCAGATATTATTGTCATTGCCAAATCGACAAACAATTTGCGGGCGGAGAGATGTTGTCCTCATGAGTTTTCTCTATGCAAGCGGCGCCAGAGCGCAGGAGCTTTGCGACCTAACTGCAAATGATGTTACTTTTGGTGTAGAAACCCGTGTGCGCTTGGTGGGCAAAGGAAGCAAGGCCCGGCGA
>OGMF01000428.1_pt1 | contig 47968 bp, 38 predicted proteins | sample 1572921 | NCBI WGS metagenome assembly OGMF01 (sample SAMEA2581919, study PRJEB24529) | metagenome | biome: Human gut stool | place: China | collected 2011 | reverse complement strand
TGCCGGACGGCTTTTTGCGTAATGTGATAGATCAAATATTATTTTTTCTGGTTTGTAGGCTCCGAAAAGCCTTGTATTTACAGTGTTCCTAATAGGAAGTAATCATATCTAAATGGTAATACATTTTTGTCTGCTATTGCATTTACGATTGTATAAGTGTGTAATCTTTCTCCAAAGATTTGTTCAGTTGTTTCAGAAATACCTTTTATTGTTCTAGCATTTTCTGGAAATATTGGTGTTCCTGTAAATCCAAACAAATAATATTTTTTAAATTTTTTAATAATCGCTTTGTGCATATCTCCGAATTGAGATCTGTGACATTCATCAAATATAAATACTACATGTTTATCAAATACATCACTATTTTCATTTTGCTTAATAAATTGAGATAACTTTTGTATTGTAGTTATTATTATTTTTGCATTAGGGTCATTTAATTGTTCTTCTAATACTTTAGTTGATGTATTAGAGTTAGCAGCTCCTTCTTTAAATCTATCATATTCTTTCATTGTTTGATAGTCTAAATCTTTTCTATCTACAACAAATAATACTTTATCAATAAAATCTAATTTACTAGCAAGTTGTGATGTTTTAAAAGATGTTAAAGTTTTTCCCGAACCAGTTGTATGCCAAATATATCCACCTGATTTAATAGTTCCATAGAATTTATTATTGTATGCTATGGTTATTCTATTTAAAATCTTTTCAGTAGCAACTATTTGATAAGGTCGCATTACTAATAATTCTTCTTCAGAAGTAAATACACAATACTTAGTTAAAATATTTAATAATGTATGCTTAGTAAAGAACGTTTTAGCAAAATCGATTAAATCTGTTATCCCATTATTTTTTTGATCTGCCCAATATGAAGTAAATTCAAATGAATTAGACTTCTTTTTCTTTTGATTATTTATATGAAATTCCCTTGTAGTATTTGAATAATACTTAGTTAATGTGCCATTTGAAATAATAAATATTTGAACAAAATTATATAATCCTGAACCTGCCCAGAATGAATCTCTTTGATATCTTTCTATTTGATTGAAAGCTTCTCTTAAATCTACTCCTCTTTTCTTTAATTCAATATGAACCAAAGGAAGACCATTAACTAAAATAGTTACATCATATCTGTTATCATAATTTCCATCATTATTAACATATTGATTTAATACTTGAAGATTATTGTTATGAATATTATTCTTATCTATTAAATAAATATTCTTCTTTTCACCTGAATCAAGAGTTATTTCTTGTTTATAATCTTCTTGAATTAATCTTGTTTTTTCAATGATATAATCATTTTTATTAGCAATAACTTTAGTAAAGAAGTCATCCCATTCTCCATCGGTGAATCTATAATTATTTAATTTCTCTAATTGTTTTCTTAAATTAAGAATCAATTGATCTTCTGAATGTATATTTAATCTTTCATAACCTTGTTCAACTAAAGTTTTAATTAATTCTTTTTCAAGAGCATCTTCACTTTGAAAAGATTTTGTTTCTCTATTTAATCCTTTATATTCAGCTAATACTGTTGAGTTATCATTTTCACTTATTAAACTTATACTATTCATCTTTATTCTCCTTACTTTGTTCTTGATATTCTAAATAACAGGCTACATTAACTAGTAATTTTATTTCTTTATAACTCATATCATATGGTTTTATAATTACCCACTTCTTAGCAAATTCTTTTGAAAAAGCATCAGCCTGATTTAATCCCCATTCAATATCACAATATTCTTCATAATTTATATGACAAAATATTTTTTCTAATTGATAATGCATCATTGCATGAGCTTTTGGTCTACAATATAAAAGCCCATAACATAAATCATTAATACTTGCACAATCATAATTGTCAACTGCATCACATAAATCTGGGATTATGATTTTAATTTGATTTCTATATAATTCAACATTTTTTTTATTTTGTTCAATAGTTAACTTACATTCTAGGTTATCAATTAATTTATCAATATCATAATGTTCCAAGTATCGTTCTTCTAAAATAATCACTATTTCTTTTAAAATAGATAAATCATCTTGTTTTCTATTTACTTTATGTTTCTTCTTTTCTTTTTTAAATTCTTCAACTATTTCATTGTATCTTTTAATAATTAATTCTAATTTATTATATTTATTTTTAAGATATTGCTTTAAATCTTCAAAATCCAAATAAATATGGCCAAACTCCCTCTTATTGCTGTAAATTTGTATCCCGATGGGACTTTTATAATTGTGATGAAATTGTAAAGTACTACTTAAAAAATATGGGCAATATTGTATTTCATTTGAAATTCTGTTGGGAATAGATCGAGATGTTTCAGCGGGATGTGCAAACACTAATGATCTTAAATATTCATAAAACTGATCATCTGCAACATTTTTACCGTTTCCGTAATTTTCATATTCTTCAACACTTTCAAAAATTTTATATTCTTTTATATATTTATAAAATATATTTTCTTTATTGGAACAATCAATTTTTAATGTATTTGATACTTGATATATTGCATCTTTAATAATACTACTATGAACAAAAAACAAAATAACATCATTGTTATTATTTGAATAATCTGAATGACTATTTATATATTCAATCGATGAATCAAGTCTATCCATAACTGCACATATTAAATTCCAATTTTCTTTTTGTTCTGAATCTTTCCAGAATAGATTATCACTATTGATAACCTCTCTTAACTTTCTATTTAAATCATTCTCAAGTAACATTTTCATAGTCTATTTCCTCAAAGCTAAATAATTTATTTCTGTAATACTCATATTGTTTTCTTCTTAATTCTATTTCCGCAGGAAGTCCATAATCTAAACTATTAACTAAATTATAAAAATTATCTAGAATTTTTACGATTTTTTCTTGTTCTTCAAGTGAAACGATTGGTACGACAATTTCTTCTATTGATGGAATGCTAGAATGAACAACTTTACTCTTAACTTTCCCTTTACTTTTTTGCTTAATTGCATCTTTTGTTGATAAAGCATATGCCAAATATTTTCCATTTTGGTTATGTTTCATAACAACAGTATCTCCTCCAGCGTAGCAAACCTTATTTCCGGTATATGCGATAGTTTTAGAAATATCTTCAACACTCTCTCCAGTTATGGCAAAAAGCAAATCATTATTGGAAAACACTTTGGGTTTATTTACAACATCTGTAGTAGTGTGTGATTTACATTTGTCAAACCATATATTATACGTCGTATATATTTCTCCATATCTGACACATGGTATTCCGTCTTCTGTCACTTCGTTTCTTTTAATTCCATTACCTCTATAAATATCTGTTTTAACATCATGTAATTTCAACCATTTTACATCTGTTCTATTTTCAAACTTAAAAATTTTGTCACGCCAAAACTCGTATTGAGTCTTTCTCGCTTCTAGCTCCGCTTCTAGCTCCGCTTCTAGCTCGCCAAACTTATCAAGAATTCTTACTATTTCTTCTTGTACTTTTATTGGAGGAATAGGAATTTTAAATTCTTCTACTTGTTTTTTAGATATTGCAGGGATACTACCAGTTTGTTGTACTCCTAATAAAGTCGATTGATTATTTTTTAAATATTGATATAAATAATTCCAATCTAATTTAGACTCATCATTTATATTAATAGTATAGCAACTATTGCCTGCCCAATATTTTCCTTTTACACGATTTATAAAACCAGCGTTAGCTCCTCTTGCACTTATTATTACTTTATGTCCATCATTGTTGTATTCATCATAAAACCCTGTGTTTGAAATCCCACCATTATAAACTGGATATTGACCATCATCTGATTGTTTGTTCTTATGAACAAATTCTCCTATAGTGACAGATGAAATTTCTTTTATTTTATAAAATTTAACACCATTGGGACACTTTTCTTTTATTAAATCATTTAGCTTACTCATGGTAATCAACCTCAAGTTCTTTAATTATCTCTTCTAGTTCTTCTCTAATTTGTTGTTGTCTAGGCACAATTTCAGCGAGTTTTCTATTTACTTCATTTATATCTATTTTTTTATCTTCAGTATTTGTTTTTAAATAAGAATTAACTGATATATTATAATCATTATCTTTGATTTCTTCATAAGTTGCTAAATAAGATTTATTTTCAACTGATTTTCTATCTTTTAATAAACTAATTATATTATTGATGTTTTTTTCTGATAATTTGTTTTTATTAGTATTTCTAACACATTCATTAGAGGCATCTACAAATAATATATTATTATCTAATTTATTTTTCTTTAATACTAATATACAAGTTGCAATTGGTGTACCAAAGAATAAATCAGAAGGTAATTGAATGACAGTATCAACAAAGTTGTTATCAATCATGTACTTTCTGATCTTTTGTTCTGCTCCACCTCTATAAAGTACTCCAGGAAACTCAACTATAGCTGCAGTACCTATAGGTGAAAGCCATGATAACATATGCATGGTAAACGCTAAATCTGCTTTAGATTGCGGAGCTAACACACCTGCTGGAGCAAACCTTTCATCATTAATAAGAATCGGATTGTTTTTACCATCCCACGGATGTGAATACGGAGGATTAGAAACTATAGCATCAAATGGTTCTTCATTCCAGTGTACAGGATGTATCAATGTGTCACCATAAGCAATATCAAACTTATTATAATTAATATCATGTAAGAACATATTAATTCTTGCTAAATTATAACTTGTTAAATTGTTTTCTTGACCAAAAAATCTATCTCTTACATTTTCTTTTCCTAATACTTTTGCAAACTTAAGCAATAAACCGCCAGACCCACAACAAGGATCGTACACTTTATTGACAGATGTTTTATCCATTATTACTATTCTTGCAAGTAACTCTCCAACCTCTTGAGGAGTAAAAAATTCTCCTCCGGATTTACCAGCATTTGAAGCATACATTGTCATCAAATATTCATATGCATCTCCAAATAAGTCAATTGTATTTTCTTGATAATTACTCATAGCTAAATTTCCAATAAAATTTATCAACTTGACTAATTTAGCATTTCTTTCATCAACTGTAGCACCAAGTCTATTATCCACTGTAAAGTCGTCGAATAAGCCTTTAACATCTTTTTCTGATGCTGTACCCCTTGCTGATGATTCTATATTATTAAATACATTTGAAATTACAACATTTAGATTTTCATTTTTATCTGCACCTTTTCTTATATTACAAAATAATTCACTAGGCAAAATAAAGAAACCTTTTTCTTCAAGTATTTGACTTTTGCCTAATAAGGCTTCTTCATCAGAAATATCTCTATATTTAAAATCTGCTATACCTGCCTTTCTTTGGTTTTCATTGACATAGTTTTCTATATTTTCTGATATAAATCTATAAAACAATAATCCTAAAACGTATTGTTTAAAATCCCATCCGTCTACCGAACCTCTTAGTTCATTTGCTATTTTCCAAATTGTTTTATGTAGTTCTTCTCTTTCTTTTTCTTTTTTATTATTCATATTACTTACCACCTTTTATTTTATGTATACAATAAAGAAACAAGGCACTCTTAATTGTATCATCAACGTTATTCATATTTAATTCAAATATACTGTCTATTATCTTTTTATCATCATTGTAATCTTTTAAGTTTTTATTGGTAAATGAGATTTTGTCTATTTCTAAATTAAGTCATTCAACATTTTATTCATGATAACAACCTCCTAAATTATCTGTTATATAAGCCATTATAACATACAATTTGATAAATTAGCATAAAAAACATTTAAATTACATTATTAGTTAATTATATTCTATATATAACAACACTAAATCTATATATTTTTTTACTTTAGGACACATAGATGTCAAAACTACAAAATTATATATTTTACTATTATGTTTTTTAATACTTTATAATTATTTCATGATTTACATCTTCACTTAAACATTAATATATCACAGCATGCAACATTATAAACTAAATATCGCGATTATCATATATCGATAAATATTCGTCTTTGTTTAAAATGTCTTCAACATATTTTTCATCATCAATCACAAGAAATAATAAATTACTTATAAATATTTTTTCTAATCTTCTAACATATCCGGGCAAATATTCTTCTTTTAAAATGTAATCTTTTGTGTTAAGATGTGTATAATAATTTCGTGTATTAGCCAAATAATCATATACATCACTTTTACTATCTTCTTTTTTACATTGCTTATATTCAAATCTTTTAGGCATTATATTATTTTTGTCAATTTTCTTTATTCTACTTGCTAATTTTACTCTTCTATCATATTGATAGACAATAGCATTGGCTACACTTTCATGTATATTATCTATATTCTGTATATATTCTTTTTTAAAACCACTATCTTTCATAGCTTTTTCTAAGCTTATTTTATTTTCATCATAAAATCTTTGCAAAATATTTTTAAAAGCTTTATTCTTTTTCTCCTTTTCTTCAATATCCTCTGTTGCATAGCTAAATTTTTCTATACATTTCATTATTGTTAAAAAATCATCTTCTATGGTATGAGATTTATATGGACTATAATAGACGTTTATTGCCTCTTTAAACCTTTTATTGAAATATATGTCGTGCCACTTACTAAAAATTTTTATTATACTATCACTAATACCATTATAATAAGTTCTTAAATTAAAAGTAGGATAAGCTAAATGATTGCAATACCAATTACTAAAATCTGTATTTATTACAACTTCGTCTTCAATATCACCCATAAAATTTTTACATTTATACATTTTGTGAAATTTAATTAATCTTACTTGACTGCTATATCCCATAAACAAAGCAAAAAATCTTGTAATCATTTGTACATACATCATAATTTTTTCTATGCTCATTATATAACCTGACCTTACACAAATATATGGTGTTATATTAAAATTTTTAATAGATGTATCAGTTAAATTACAATTTTCTTCAAAATATTTTACATAAATTTTCAATTTATCATTATTGAATAATAAAATGTCATTAGGTATATTAAATTTAATTTCATTTTTTTCTTTTATAATTGTTTTAATATTTAACCATTCATCTAATCGATTAAAAGTAAATCTAAAACTTTGTATATGCTTACTAAAATCTACGTTTTTATACTTTATACAAATTCCTTTTTTGACAACATGTCCAACTCTATACTTGTAGTATCCTCTTCCATTACCAATTAAAAAACAATTATATAAACTTATACATTCATTTCCTGCAAATCCTGTTATTTTTTTCTTATATCCATTAATGCTACTTTCATTTATTGTCAAATATATATTATTATTATCATCTATTTCGCATTCCCCAGGATGATTTTTTTTATCAAAATAAAACGTACCTTTATAAATCATATTTACATCCTTTCACATTAATTAGTATCACTAAAATTAATTGAATTTCCTAACATAGAAATGGCTTCAAGATATGGAAAATTTTCATAGCTTGTTTTCTTTGCAAAAATTTTTTTATATTCTTTAATAAATTTATCAACTAAATTTTCAGTTTCATTTCTTGGCAAAATTTCAGATAGCCATCTAATATAATCTCGCTCATCGTTATCACTTTCTAGAAATGCGAGAAAAGATTTTATTATTTCATCTCCGTTACCAGTAATAAAACTATTGTAGATATTTATATTTTTAATTTTTAATGCTAAAGCCATTGGCAATAAAACATCAGCTTCAAATAAATATTTATTTCTGTTAAAAGAATCTTTAAAATCAGTATATGGTTCAACAATCTTGTACATTGACATATACTTGTTACATTCCCTATATGAAAATTTTAAATATTTAAATAATTCAAAAGAGATATTTTCTGGTAAATTAGTAGATTGTATAATTTCACAGTGCTTTTTAACATAATTTTCTAAATTATCAATTCCAAGTGTAATAACACTATCATAGATTTTATTTAAATAACCATATCCATCAAAATCACTACCATAATATTTTTTTATTGTATAACTCAATTGCCTATTATTAGTTACAACTATAATACTTAATTTTGGGTTGTTGTAGAAATGTTTTAATGTTTCAAGTAATTTTACTGCATAATCAGGTCGACATCTATCCAATTCATCAACTACTAATAATATTCTTTCATCTGATTTGATTATTTTGTTAAATAATTTATTCAATGATGATTGTTTTTCTTCAATTGTAACAATACTATCTGCTAAATCCTTAAATGATTTTAACTTTTCAAAGCAATCTTTAGTTATATATCCCAAACTGCTTTTTTCAATAATGTTTTCTAATATTGGTTTTACTGCACCAAATAATTCTTCAGGATTTTCAATACTTTTTTTATATTTAGGGTATTCATTTAAAACATTATAAATTAGTGACTCTAGTGGGTTGTCATGATTATCATTCTCCCAAGCATTATAATAAACTACAATATGTTTTTGTGAAAATTCTTGTATTTTAGCATAATCCTTATGTGTCTTTATACAATCAATTGTATTGTGGCTATTACATATATAAATTAATTGTTTTATGAAAAAAGTTTTTCCAGTTCCCCATTCGCCATCTATGGATAATATAAAATTCTCATTAACATTATTTAATAATTTCATAAGATTAATTATTTTACTATTTCTTTCTAACAAATCGTCATTAATAGTACTAAGTAAATTTTCATCATTAATTAAAAGTTCATATTTTTTCAAATTTATCACCTCTGTTTTTTATTATCTCTTCACAAACCTACACTTTGGAAAATTTGAGCATCCCATAAATTCTCCATATTTTCCATTTCTCTTTATGAGTTCTCCACCACATCTTGGGCATCTATCTTTAAACTCTTCATCTTTATTATTTTTGATTAATTTAGCTTTCCTTACATGATTTTTTCTTTCATTTTTATTTATTATATTTAAATTATTTATGATTTTATATAATTCAATTGAGTTTTCAACAATTACTTCTTGATAAGAAAGTATTTTCTCAAGCAAGTCATATATTCTAGTTACATTATTTGATTTAACTGATACTTTTGCTCTACTTGGAATACATACTAGTGATATAAACTTCTCTTCTGGTATATTTAGTACTTCATGTAATGATTTAACATGACCATAATTTTGATGTAATGGATTATTTACATAAAAATTTTTGTTACCATTTTTTATTAACCATCTTTTATCATAATCATTACCTTTAATATAACCATTATATTGCTTTGTTTCAATAACAAAAATACCATATTTTGAAACAATAATATGATCTATTTGATGTGTTTTATTATCACTTGTTTTAACCATTAAATCATTAATTATAAAATAATCATTTGGCAATTTTTTTAGTTCTTTTTTTACCCAGAACTCACCAGCTTTACCTATCCACTTTTTATAGTTAACATATAATAAAATATCTAATGCTACAATTATCCATAGCCATGGATTTAATAACCACTTCATACATAACCTCGTTCCTAATTGATTTTATTATATAATAGCTATGTAAAAAAAACAAGTTAACATGTATTAAACAAAAAAAGAAACCTTTTTCAGATTTCTTTATATTAACTAGCATTCACAGTCTTCACAACTGCATTCTTCGCAATCACAGCATTCGTTGCATTCGCATTCTTCGCAATCACATCCACATTCGCAAGATTCATCACAATTGCATTCTTCACATTCACAACCACAACTGCAAGTTTCTATCTTTTCTTTATCTTCCATTATTACACCTCGTTTCTTTTTATATTATACTACTTTTTTATTATCTTACAAACCTTAATATTTTTTCTTTATGGGGAATATCACTTGATACAATGTTTGCTAACATAACATTTTTGTTAAAATCTACGAGTTTTTTTTCAATATCAAATGTTCCATCACATTTTTCTTTTAATACATAATAGCATGCGGTATCTAAATCTTTTTTTGTTTGACCCATTCCTACAGCTCTTAGCGTTTCGATTTTTGTGGTAAATAATCTATCACTTAAATTAAAGTGAACATGACCTTGTAAAATAGCATCATAATCTGTTACTCTTTTACCTTCAAAAATAGGGTTGTTTAAAGCATCTAAGTATCCCGCAATTCTTGGATTGCTTAAACTTTTTCCTTCGATTGCTTCTTTAATTTTTAATTTTGCTTCCTTACTATTTGTATATAAGAATTGCTTACTAGTTTTACCTCTTTTAAAGTTTCCATGATATGCCCAGGTAGAATTTTCTCCAAAATAATCCCAACGAATATCATTGGCAAAATGACATAATGCAATCTTTTGATCTCCAATAGTTAAATCTAATGATGGCTTATAAAGTTTTAAAGTTTCTAAATCACTATTACTTAATTTGCTATTTGTCCATTCTTGATTTTCTTTTCTTATTTCATCAAAGTATATGAATGGTTCAATTCCTAAAGTATTATAATATTCACTATTACCCGCTACAGAAATTACATTATAATCTTCTAACAACCCTAATACTTCGTGAGGATTTGGTCCTCCTCCAATATTATCCCCGAGCGAATAAATTTCTGTTATACCATTTTTTCTAATTTCTTCTAAAACTGCTAAAGTCGGTTCATACAATGAATGAGCATCCGTAATAACCGCTATTTGTCTGCCTGTATAAATATTTTCTAAGCAATTTATATTTAATGAGTTTGTTAATGATTTAAATATATCATCTAATTCTTTTGGCATTTTTTCAAATTCAAATTCAATATCATTTAACCCAAATACCTTTTTAACATTTGAAATTGGTTCCATAACTTCTTGTGTAATTATAAATGGTAAATTATATTCTTTATGAAGGGATAATTCTTCTTCAGATGGAATTCTTCCTCCCGGTAAAATTATACCACTTGCTTTTACTCCTTCACGATAAAGTAAAACTTCCGCATTATTAAAAGTAACTGCACTTGTTTCTAATATTCCTCTTTCAGTTCTTTCTAATTCTTTTACTTCTGCTGAATTATTAGTTATGCTAAAGTTTGTACCCATGTTTACTAAAGAGCTATGAATGAAACTACCTGTTGGTATTTTATCAATTGCAAAAGTTGTAGATGTTCTATCAAAATAATATTTTTGTCCTAAATAACTTATTGGGCTTACTGATAAAAAGTTTGCTTTGCTACATGATATGCCATTTATTAAATTTTCTACTTTTTCACTTCTACTTAATATGTGAGCATATAAACAGTAATTAACCTTAGAAAAGTCATATACTAAACCACCATATTTTTTTGATAATTTTTCATCTATAAATTTCTTAGCTATATTACTATCTAGTGATGTTAAATTTAACTTAGCATCTAATTCAAATAATTTTTGAATATTTTTCTTAAAATTAATAAATGATGCTTCCACAATTAAAAGATTATCTGGATGGTCTATAATAAAGAATTTAAGTATACTTCTTAAGTTTTCAATATTATTTGTGTTTTTTACTGCTTCAATTACTTGAGATGATTTTAGTAAATCTTCAATAAAAAGATTTATCTTTTCATTATCTTTATCTAGTTCTTTTAATGTAATTAAAGTTTTTGATCCTCCAATATAATCTAAAGTTTTATTTGCTTTTTGACATATTATTTCCATAAAAATTTTTCTTAATTCATCAATATTATTAGAATTTAAAATAGCATTTTTATATTGTTCTAATATTTTTATTCTTATAGTTTTTATATCTTCTAGATCAATTACTTCATTCTTTTTACTATAAGTTGATGCAAATAATCTTTTTAAATTATCTCTACTTTCTTTATCTAAAGCAATATTATTATGTACTAGATTCATTATTAGTTTATAACAATCTTTAAATGCATCTATTATAGCTAAATAATTTATTATGTTATATACCATGTTTTCTTTATGACTATCTTCATGATATAATTTATTCATAAGGTATTTAACTGCTTCATAGAAATCTTCTTCTTTATTAAATTCAATTATTTCTAGGACTTTACTAAACCAATTCTTGTAGTTTTCACTTCCACATCCATATTGAATGAACGCTTCAAAACTGATACCAGATTTATTTATAAAAGATTTTATTCTATTATAGTTTTTTATTACTAAATCTATATTGTTATATTTAATTAATTCAACACAATTATCTAAATCATCTTCATTAATATTCATACTCTTTAATATTAACTTTTTAATTTCACGATGTACTTCATATGATTTTAAATATTCATATAATTCTTCTTTAGTTAATTCTTTTATTTTTTCTAAGATTAGTTCTTTATTTTGTAATATAACTAATTCTTTAGAATATGATGTTTTAAAATATTCAAACTCTATAATTTCTTTTAAAGATAACCCTTGTAAATAAGATTTAATTTTATCTTTTAATGTTTCTAATATTAGTATAGTTAATTCTTCATTACTTTTTTCTAATAACTCTTTTAAATTATAATTACCGTTTCTTATTAAAAACATTACATATAAATCACAATAATTACCATATAGTATTTCTGATATTATTATTGATGATGGTTTTTTTAATAAATCTAATTTTAATTCGTCTTCTTTTAATTCAATTATTAATTGTTGAACTTTTAAAGGAATTTTTTCAGAACTTCTTAGATAACAAATTTTTAAGCTGTTTATTTTTCGATCTTTAATTGCATTTTTTAAGTCATTTTCTTTCTTATCCATAATAAATTCTTTTATTTCATAAGGAATTGAATCGTTATATATCCATGATAAAACATTAATATCATTTGTGTTTGCTAATACTAATTTAGTTTTCATTGGAAATCTTTTTATAATTAAATTGGAGATCCTAATATCTTTAACTCTAACTAAAGTCTTTTTAAATTCTTCAAAAGTCATTTTATCTAATAAAGAAAAAATCATATCTATTTTATCATTTAATAAAATATCATATATTACTTTAGGAAAGCATTCACTTGATGTTATTAATTCTTTTAAATCTTTATCTGTTATGTTTGCAATTCTATCTAATAATTCTTGATTTTTTAATTCTACGATTTTATTTTTTATTTCTTCAGTTGAAGGTTTTTCTAGTACTTCTAGTATATTAGTTACATTAATGAATCTTTTTATAATTAATTCTTTTAGTTCAATATTAATTTTTTCACTATATAAAATAGTTGTAATATTATCTATATTATAAAATTTAGTTTCTAAAGAGTATTTAATTAATTCTTGATTTTCTGAAGATGATAAAAAGTCTATAAGTAACAAGTTATCAACACCATAATAAATTATTAGTTGTTTTAATTTTTTATCTTTTTTTCTTGATGATAAAACATCTAAAATATTTTCTTTATATAAGTATTTCACTATATATTTTTTTAGTATTTTGGGATAATGAACTTTATATAAATCACTTTCTTTATAACAATTGTATTGTGCAAATATTTTTTCAAATTCACAGTATACTTCAAAAGAAGAGGATTTATAATCTATTACTTCAGATATAATTCTTTTAGCACTTTTGGGAACTTTTCCACTAAATAATAACTCAACTAATGTACTTGAGTTTGCATTTTCTAAAGTTTTTTTTAATAACTTATCATATTTTTTTATTATACTTTCTTTTTCTTTATAACTAATGTTAGTACTGCATAATAAAGATAGTATATTCCCCCTAGTAACAAACATATATATCCCCCTTAATAATTAGCTATATTTTACCATAAACACTCAATTTTGTCAAATTCATGTCAAAGAAAAAGGTATTACTTTTTCTTAGTAGCTCTTTTTTGAGCAACTTTTTTAATACCTTCTTTAACTTCATTTGCAAGTTCTTTATTCTTTTTATCTTCATAAGTTGTTTTACCTGTAATATCATGATATGCTTCTTTAATACCTTCACGAACTGCCCATTTGATTAAAAAATAAATAAGTAAACTAATTATAAATACTAATAGTGCTAGTAAAATAAAACTGATTGTGTTATTCATTTTGTCCTCCTTTTTATAATTATACAATATTTTGTTAATAATTTTAAGATATTTTTTCTTTATTCAAATAATTTAATATATATTCTATTTCATAATCTATTTTTTCATTGAATATTTTAATTATTGTATCTTCATTTATCGGGATTTTTATGTCCAATTTTATTCCGCCGTCTTTTTTATTGTCACTATCTATTATTACTGAGTTTTTTTCATCACCACATGCAATACTTGGTATTGATATCAAAATATTACCAGGCATAATAATTTTCTTTTTTACTGTTGAAATACTACCATTGGTACTAGTTAAACCTGATACTTTTATATTTTCTTTCTTTTGTAAGTTGTAAGCTATAATTTCTCCTGCACTTATGGTATTACCATTAACTATAATAACGGTTGGTATATTTATCTTTTTATAACCATTTACATATATATCATTTATTTTCTTATACTTATTATTTTTTAAAATACTTTCCTTAGTATATAAATAATCGTTTGTACTAAAATAACTTGCAATAACACTACCTACTAAATCACTACCACCTTCATTATTTCTTAAATCTAATATTAAATTTTTTGACTCATCTTTATTTATATTATCAACTATTTTATCCATAGTTCTTTCAACATATTTTATATCATCTTTTTCATTTGTTATTTTCAAATAAGACGTATTATTAAAAACCTTGTAGGTAAAATTTTCTTCTTCATTAGTTTTTGTAAATAGCTTAATATTATCTTTTATATATTTATAACCATTATCAATTGATTTTAAGTTAATAACTTGCTTTTTTCCTTTATCGTTTATAAATGTTATTTCATTTTCTTCATTCCCTGTTGCGGATAAATAAATAGGAAGATAGTAATTTAAAACATTTTTATTAGAAATATTAGGAATAGAAACATTTAAATATTTTAAAGATTGTATTTCGTTATTTATATCCTTACCATTCCATTTTGTTATTATATTTCCTTCTCGTAAACCTTTTTTATATGCCATACTTTCACGGGAAACACCTGTTGCTACATAAGTCTTATTATCTAATAAAAATATATTAAAATCATAATATCTATTATAAAAACTTTCTTTTGCTTCTTCTAATTTTGTGTTATTAGTTAAACTTTTAATGCCAATGTGAGCATCATTAAACTCATTTAAATAATTTTCTAGTAATTGATAGTATTTTATTTCGTTATTTATATTTTTAAATTCTATTATATATTTCTGATATAGATTATCATAATTAATATTTTTATGCTTATTTAAAACATAATTTTCCTTTAAACTTTCATGTAATTTATTAAAAGATTCTATATAATTTAAAGAAGCAAAATTTTGTATTTTAAATGTAGTTATTGAATAGCTTACTAAAATTATTAAAATAATTGTTAATAAAGTTTGTTTTATTAATGTCTTATTTGTTAAAGATGCGATTATAGATAAAAATGCTGCAAGATAAATTGTTTTAAATAATAAGTTTTCATTACTTATTTTTATATGAATAAAACACAATATAAATGGAATAAGTAATAAGTATTTTTTCTTTTTAAATAAATATAAAATAATTACAAATAAAAATAAAATTTCTATAATTAAATCTTTTAATACCATGATTATCACATTTTTATTCTTAACAAAAAAAGTGGTTTTATCCACTTTATATTAATATTCTTCTTAGTGTTTCATCTTTTTTTAAAAATTCTTTAATTGCTTCTTCATTTCTATAAATCATGTTGATAAAGTCCGTTATTGAAACTTCACATTTAAATGTTAAAACACCTTCATAAATATCTTCAAAAACTATTTTATCAATACGGTTTTCGACGGTTTTTATTTTATAATTGCCATGAGAAATACTATTTCTTATACCATTAATTATTGCCTTATTTCTTAAGTGATTTTCATTAAAATTTTCATAAAGTTTTATTTCATTTAATCTTATTAGTAAAATTTTTAATTCTTCATAAATTTTATCTCTTTCTTGATATGATTTTTTTAAATTACTTTTTAAAATTGATTTAGCTTTTAAATTACCGTTTTTAGTTACTTGTAATAGACTTTGTTCGTTTTTAGAAATTTTAGCATCCATTTCTGTAATTTTCTTTTTCTTACTTGCTAGCTCTATTAAAACACTATTTTTAATGCCGTTATCCTTATTTATATATAAAACATTTATAGGGCTTAAATCAAGAGTGCTATAATCTAAACCATCACTTGGTATAAATGTATATTCATTACTATTTTCTAAAAACTTATCATTTCCATAAGAGAATATGGCTTCAAAAAGAGCAAATGATGTTGTTGCTAACTCTTCTATTCCAATTGTATCATAACTACATACAGTTTGATATTCTTCAAGAACTTTTCCATAATTAACTGTTTGATTTTCATAAGCAATTTGAAGTATTATCATATTCTTTTTTAGTGATTCTACCAAATGTTTTTTGGGATTAAGTCTACTCTCTAAATCTTTTTTCATAAATCTTATTTGATGTTCATAAGGCATATTTTTAGGGTAGTTATAATAAACATAATCAGTTATTTCTTCGATTAAATCTTCTTTTAAGGGAGTTTTTTTCCAATCAAAAGAGTAACCTTGATTAGCAAATTTCTTTTTAGCTTTCACTAGTAATCCTATAGAAGAATTTGCTTCATAAGCACTGGTAACCAAACCATCAGCTATTTTAATTATTTCATCATTTAAAGCTCCACCATCATGTTTTTCAAAACTAAAGCTCATTTTACTAAATGTTCTTAAAAAACCTTTTATTTCACTTTTAGTTTTTAATGACTTAATTCTATTTTTATCAGGCTTATTTATTACTACAATATCATTTTTATATTCGGTATTAGATGAGTTTAAATAATAACAATCTATGGATTTAGAAATCATGTTAATAACACTTGACATTCCAAGTGACATCATACAATTTTCAAGTTTAAATGAAATTTTCTTGTTTTCTAAATCTATAATAAATTCTCCATGTGCTAGTTTATTTCTAATTAAACCAACAATTTCTTCTGGATTTTTAAATATTACTCCATCAATTTCAAAACCATCTTTTGTTTGAACGGCAACTTCTTTAACACAATTTAAGATTCCTTCATCAATGGTTTTACAAATAAAATTGTTTTTTGATCCTTCGATTAATTCTTCTTTAACAACAAATAAACTACACATTGCTAAACTGAATTTAGCCATGTAAAAATAATCTTCTTTTAATATGAAATCACTTACTTTAGAGTTCCCCATAAAACAATCAGATAAAAACATTGTATATGCTTTAATACCTCCATAAAGTAAGAAAAATGTATTAACATCCATTTTAAAACCCCCGTTTTGAGCTATATTTTAACACTTAACGAGTACATTTGTCAAATTAATTTTCATACATTTTGCCTTTACTATCTATTTGAAGTTCATATCCATATTCAAATATAAAGGAAATACTATAAATAATTAATGCGTAGACTATATCTGTTAGTTCTAATTCAGCTCCTAGATTTAATTCCATTAGTATGCTACACATTACCCCATATATAAAACTAAATACAATATAAAATATTATAAAGTATGATATTTTTTTAATACGATTAATGTTATCTAAAGTAAATGGAGTATCTCCATTATGAATATTAAAGAACAATTTATACAAATTTTCAAATACTTTAGCTATACATACTATGCTAATTAAACTTCCAACTAGTAGTATTTCGGCATGGAATATTATTTCATCAAAAGAATGATTATTTATATATTCATAAGCTAGTTCTCCATATGTTGTAATACTAGCAACTTTGACATTAGATATTAGTAGGTCTGTTCCACTAATTCTGGCAGATTTACCTATGAATGGCAAAGCTAAGATCATTATGCTTATTAAAACAGCTACACCAATAAATATCTTATTTACTATGTTTGCCATTATATATATAATTTTGCTTATTAACTTCACTTTTATTTGCTTTTCTTTTTTAAATTTAACTACACTTTCTTTTATTTCACTGTCCAAAGATTCTATGTCTGTAAAGTCTTCATGTACCAAATCATTAATTTTACATTTAAATATTTCACAGAGACACATTATATTATTCATACTTGGAAAATTTTCTCAGGTTTCCCACTTTGAAACGCTTTGTCTTGATACTCCAAGTTTTTCTGCTAGATATTCTTGAGATATATTTTTTGACTTTCTAATATTTTTTAAGTTTTCACCAAATTTCATAAATACACCCTTTCTTTTTACAAAATAATTATATTATAAATTATCTAATTATTCTATCAACTTTTAAGTGCATTTTATTATTTTCTCGTTTTTATAATATCATCCTTCTTTACATTTCCTATGAGTAGCGAAGAATTTACATCATGATTTTTAAAATTATTATTAACTATATTTTCATCATAGTTAGCATAACAATATTTACAAAAATGTTTACAGGAATTATATACACCAATGTCAACCATCTCTACACAGTTACATCTTCTTGCTTTCCAACTTTTATACTTTTTAGCTGTTAATCTATATGCAAGTTCATGTGATAAACATTCCCCTTTTGTAAAACCATATTCTGTAAGATTTCGATCTTCAAAACAAGTTTGAACTTTCATATTGTTGAGTTTTGCTATTTTACTAAAATTTTTTCCAATTATTTTATAATCTTCTTCTGTAAATTTACGATACTGTAACACATTTTTGTTCTTTAAAACATTTTTATATTCATCTAGAAATGACACAATTATAGTTTCTACATATCCATTTAGTAACATACACAATTTTTTAAATGCTTTAATATGATAAGTAATGTTATATTTTTCACTTAAGAATATTGGATCGTATCTTACAGAAACGTTTTCTTTGCCAATTGCTCGTGATATTTTTTTTACAGCTTCAATAACTTCTTTTTTTGAAGGAACGTTCGGTTCAATATCTCTTTTATATGGTGTTATTGTTATTTGAAATAAATATGGAATTTTAATTTTGTTTAAATCATTTAATATTGGTATTGGATTTTTAGTACAAAATAAAATTAAATCAATATCTGAAAAATTAATTCTATTTACTAACTTAGGATTAAAAGGATTTCTTACATCCACAAAACCTGCTTCTACTCTTTTAATTAACCATTTTTCGTAAAATGCTATAATATCTGTTCTACCACTTACATTTAATATCATTTTTCATGAGTTATTATTATTGTAAAACTATATTTTTATATTCACTATAATAATTTATTTCCTTTCATATTTTTTATATTGACTTTATCAATTGTCTTTACAAGCAAATTATATTATTAGATGAAATATTTGTCAAATTATGAAAAACTTATTGACAAACTTTAAAAAAAATATTAAGATTATACTAGCATGATACAAGTCATGCTAATAACCTGATCTCTCTTACGAATCTCAATGTGAAGAGATCAACCAAAACCCCCTGAAGGAGCCGAAAGGCTCCGTTTTTAATATATTATTTAATAAATTAAATTGATTCTTTCATAATCTCATTTAATATGATATCATATTAATAACTAAATGTTAAGGAAGTGATAATATGAGTTTTTTAGTAAGAGAAATAACTAAAGATGATAGGCAAGAACTAGAAAGTATGGCAAAGGAATTTCAAAATGCAAATGATGAATATCTTTTTGAAGGAATAAATAATTTTCAAAATATATTAGAGCATTCTTTTGAAGAGTTTTTTAATTCATTAGAAAAAAACAAACATATTAGTGATACTAATCCCAATTGGGCTAATCAAACATCATATGTTTTAACTGATGAATTTGGAAGAATATATGGTGCAGCAAATGTAAGACATGAACTTAAAGGAAAATTATTTGAAATTGGAGGAAATGTTGGCTATGCCATTAGACCTAGTGAAAGAAAAAAAGGATATGCTACCTCTTTGTTAGATTTATTATTAATTGAATTTGATAAGCTGGGAATTGAAAATGCTTTGGTTACATGTCGTGAAAATAATATAGCATCTAAAAGGACTATGAATAAGTTTATTGGAAAGTCTGATACATTAGTACCATCTATGCATGAAGGTATTATGGAATATAGATATTGGATTTATGTTAAAGATAATTTAAAAGCAAAAGAAGAGTTTACATCTAGGTAAGCTCTTTTTGTTAATCTAAGAAATCTATTTCTTTTATAATTTTAGTATAATATTCATAATTTAGATAAGATTTATTATCTAAAAATTCTTTAGCATCAATATTAGCTTGAGATAATATATTAAAATCTCTTTTTAGATTAGCAATTTTAAATGACATATCTCCACTTTGTTTAACCCCGAACAAATCACCTTGTCCCCTTTGTTCAAAGTCCTTTTCTGCAATATAGAAGCCATCAGATGATTCTTCCATTACTTTTAGTCTTTCATTGTTAAAAGAATTAGTTACTAAATAACAATAACTTTGAATACCACTTCTTCCTACTCTACCACGTAGTTGGTGAAGTGTTGCTAGCCCAAATCTTTCGGCATTATATATAACCATCATTGTTGCATTAGGAATATCGATACCAACTTCAATAACTGTCGTAGATATTAAAATATTTATTTTATTTTCTGCAAACCCTTTCATTAATTCATCTTTTTCTTTTTGTTTTAATTTTCCGTGTAATATTTCGATCCTCACTTTATTATTGAAAGCTTTATTTAATTTTTCTTTTAGTTCCATTACGCTATTTAAATTTAGTTCATCATTTTGTTCTATTAATGGAGAAACAACAAATATTTGATGATTAAGTTTTAATTCTTCATACATTTTTAATAATACTTCTTTAATGTTTTTTTCATCTGCTATTTTAGTTATTATTTCTTTTCTAATATTTGGTTTAGTCTTTATTTGCGATAAATCTAAGTCACCATAAATAGTTAATGCGTAAGTTCTAGGTATTGGTGTTGCTGATAAATATAATACATCTGCTTCGCCATTTAACCCTTTATTTTGTAATAAGTTTCTTTGGTTTACTCCGAATCTATGTTGTTCATCGGTAATTACTAACCCTAAATTTTTAAAATTTAAATTGTCATTTAATAAAGCATGTGTACCTATAACTAAATCTATTTCTCCATCTGTTATTTGATTATAAATATTTTCTTTTTGCTTTTTGGTAAGACTTCCTGTTAATAAACTGATGTTTATATCATATTCTTTAAAGTATTCTTTAATAGACTCATAATGTTGTTTGGCTAAAATTTCAGTTGGTGCCATAAATGTGGATTGATATCCAGATAGAAAGTTTGCTAAAATGGCAACAATTGCTACGATAGTTTTTCCAGAACCAACATCTCCGAGTACTAACCTATTCATCCTTTTGCTTTCTTTCATATCTTTTAAAATATCTTCAATAGTTGATAATTGATCTTTAGTTAATAAAAAATTTAGACTCGATAAAAAATCTTGGATATTATTGTCATTAAATTCTTTTGGTAGTCCTTTAGATTTTTTATTTATACCTTTTAAATAATTAATTTTAAACATATATGTAAATAACTCTTCGTAAATAAGTTTTAATTCACTTTGTTTTATATCGTTGATAGTTTTTGGTTGATGTATTTTTCTTATGGCATCATTCTTTGTTAATAGTTTATACTTTTCATTTAGATAATTTGGTATATTATCACTTAAAGATATTTTAGTTGATAAGGCACTATTTATAATATTTTCTAAACCTGAATTTTTAATGCCTTCGGTTAAATGATAAATAGGTTCAATTCTTTCTTCATTAACATTAAATTTTATATCATTGGCAGTAAATACATTTTTTATTTTAGAATATTTACCAATTAAAACTATTTCTTTATCCACAGTTAGATTTCTTTTTAAAAATGATCTATTAAATATAGTAACTTTAAATTCATGATCATTATTTGTTGCAAAAAAATCTAATTTATTAAAATTTCTTTTGATATATGATACTTTTGGCACACTTAAAATTTTAGCTTTAATATAATAAGTCATTGTATCATCAGCATCTTCAATATTTATAAATTTAATAATATTATAACGATATGGATAATATGTTAATAAATCTTCAACTGTATTTATATTAATTCTATTTAATATATTTATAGTTTTTGGGCCTACTTTTGGTAATAATTCTAAGTTCATTTTAACCTCCGTAAATATTATATCAGAAATTTTAAAAAATCGCTTGACAAATTACACTTTTTCGATTAAGATAGTAATCACCAATTCACTTAAAGAAGGCGAATTGGTGCTAGTATCACACTAGTCAACCCCTTTTTATTCTTTTAGGAGATTCCTTCGGGAGTCTCCGCTTTTTTTATACAAAAAAATAAGTGATTACTCACTTACTTTCTTATAATATTCATATCTTTTTATTGCATTTTCTTTTTGTTCTTCAAGTATTTTTGATGCAAATTCTTTATTTTTAATTTTTAAAGCATTAAATCTAATTTCATTATCTAAGAATGTTTCATATTTATTAAAATCTGGTTCTTTTGAATCAATATGATACTTTCCATCATATCTCATAAGAATTGTATAACCGCATTCTACCGCTAGTTTTTGTTCTTCACTTGATGTAGTCATACCAGTTTTTATACCATGTTCAATACATGGTGAATAAGCAATTATGATTGCTGGACCATTATGTGCTTCAGCTTCATTGAATGCTTTAATTGCTTGCATCATATTAGCTCCGAGAGAAATTGATGCTACATAGCAATTTGGGATACATGATGCTATCTTAAATAAATCTTTTTTGATTGTTCGTTTACCAAAGTTAGCAAATTCTGCAACTGCTCCAAGTTTTGTTGATTTACTTGCTTGTCCTCCAGTATTCGAATATACTTCTGTATCTAAAACTAATATTTTAATATTTTCATTTGAGTGAAGGACATGATCTAGACCACCATAACCAATATCATATGCCCAACCATCTCCACCAATTGCCCAGATAGTTCTAGCAGGAACATAATCAATTAAATCTTTTAATTCTTTTGGAATTAATTTATCTTCTAATTTTTCTTTAATATCCTTAGTTATTGCAAAATCATTTTCATTTTCTAACCATTTTGTGAATAATTCTTTAATATCTTCATCAACAGAGTTTATAGTTTCTTCCATTATGTGTTTTATTCTATCTCTTTTTTGTTTGTAAGAAATATGAATACCTAAGGCAAATTCTGCATTATCTTCAAACAAAGAATTTGCCCATGGAATGCTATATGGTGTTGATGGGGTTGAGCCACCATAAATGCTTGAGCAACCCGTAGCATTGGCAATTACTAATTTTTCTCCGAGTATTTGAGTTAGCATCTTAATATATGGAGTTTCTCCACATCCTGCACATGCACCAGAGTATGCAAATAGTGGACGCTCTAAAGCTACACCTTTAATTGTTGTTTTAGGTAGAGGATTAACGCTTTTTATACTATCAAAATCAATACCAATTTTATCAGTTTTTTCCACCATCTCTAAGGCTTTTTTATTCATTTTACCAGGACATACACTTTCACATACGCCACATCCTGTACAATCTTTTTCACTAATTTTAATAGAATATTTTAAACCATCTTTTCCTATAAACGGGATACCATCTGAATCATTTTCATTTGCTATAGCTCTGATTACTGCATGTGGACAGGCTAAGGCACACATGCCACATTCAATACAGTTTTCTTTAATCCATCTTGGAACTACATTAGAAATATTTCTCTTTTCATTGTTAGTAGTTGCTCCAGGAAAACGACCACAAGCATAATCCATTAACATACTAACAGGTATTTCATTACCTCTTCGCTCATTAATCATATTTATTACATTATCATCCACAATACTTATTGTTTCATCATATTCATGAGTAACTTTAAGTTCTTTTAAATTTGATAATGCTTCATGCATTGCTAAAATATTGTTATTAACTATATCTTCACCTTTTGTAGCAAATGTCTTTTTAATTGATTCTTCAAGCATAGATGTGGCATCTTCAACATGTAATAAGTTAAGAATTAGTACTTCCATTATTTTACTAATTTTACCTTTTAAATTATTTTTACTTGCTATATTTTCAGCATCTATATAATATACTTTAATATTTTTCTTAAAGATTGTATTCTTAACTTTAGTAGGTAATAATTTTAATAATTCTTCTTCATTTTTAATAGTGTTAATAAGTAATGTTCCATTTTCTTTTAAATTTCTTATTATATCAAACATTCTAAAATAAATATCTTTAGTAACTACAGCTATTTCTGGATGAGTTACATAGTATGGTTCATTTATTTTATCACTTCCATATCTTAAATGAGATATTGTTACTCCGCCACTTTTTTTAGAATCATATTCAAAATATCCTTGAACATACAAATCTTTCTTAGCATGTAATATCTTTAGTAAATCTTTACTAGCACTTACCATACCATCACTACCGAAACCTACGACTTTTATTTCTTTATTATTATTTTCAATTTCTATATGTTCTTCTTTTAGGCTTAAATTTGTTACATCATCATTTATACCTATTGTAAAATTTTCTTTTGGACTTTCTTCAAGCATTTTATAAACACTATAAATTTCATCTGGTGTAGTATTTTTACTTGATAAACCAAATCTTCCTCCGTATATATTGATATTTTTATTCTTTAAAATACTACATACATCTAGGTATAAAGGTTCTCCGGTTGATCCAGCTTCTTTTGTTCTATCTAAAACTGCAATATTTTTAACGGACTTTGGTAAAACATTTAAGAAATATTCTTTACTAAATGGACGATATAAATGAACTTCAATTAAACCAACATTGTCTAACTTTTTTACCACTTCTTTGATAGTGTCTGTTACACTCCCCATAGCAACAATTATATTTTTGGCAGCACTTGCTCCATAATAATTAAAAGGTTTATAATCAGTTTTCATTATGTCATTAATCTTTTCCATGTAATCATTTACAATATCAGGCATGGCATCATAATATTTATTTCTTGCTTCCATGCATTGAAAATAAATATCTTCATTTTGAGCCATTCCATATTGATATTTCTTACCAACATTTAAACATCTATCTTTATATTTATTAATTGCGTCATAGTCAACTAGTGATAAAAGCTTATCTTCGGGTAACTCTTCAATAGTATTTAATTCATGACTAGTTCTAAAACCATCAAAAAAATGCACAAATGGAAGGCTTCCTTTTATGGCAGATAAATGAGCTACGGCAGCTAGATTTTGAGCATCAAATACACTAGATGATGCAAGAATACAAAATCCTGTAGCACGGGTTGCATAAATGTCTTGATGATCTCCGAATATTGATAAGGCATGAGTTGCAAGACTTCTGGCTGCAACATGAATTACGGCTGGTAACATTTCTCCAGCAATTTTATACATATTAGGTATCATCAATAAAAGCCCTTGACTAGCTGTAAATGTTGATGCTAAAGAGCCTGATAAAAGTGCTCCATGTAAGGCACCTGCTGCTCCAGCTTCTGATTCCATTTCTAAAACTCTTGGTTTATCATTAAATATATTAAGCAAATTAGTGCTTGTTAAAGCATCAATATTTGAGGCCATCGGACTTGATGGTGTTATTGGATAAATACTGCATACTTCACTGAAGTAATATGCAATCTTACTACAAGCATTATTGCCATCTACGATTTTTTTCATATTATCACCATTATTATTATAAAATAAAAAAGACTAAATAACTAGTCTCTTTTTAATTTTTCTTCAATTCTCATTAGTCTGTTATATTTGGCAATTCGTTCTCCACGACACATTGAACCTGTTTTAATAAATGGAATAGCAAGTCCAACTGCTAAATCTGCTATAAATGTATCTTCCGTTTCACCACTTCTGTGAGATATAATTGTTTTATAATTATTTTTCTTAGCAAGCATTATTGTTTTAATCATTTCACTTACTGTACCTATTTGGTTAGCCTTAAGTAAAATAGCATTACCAGCATGCATATCTATTCCTTTTTCTAAATATTTTTCATTAGTTACGAAATAGTCATCACCTACAATCATAATACGATTTCCAACTAATTGTGTAAATTTTGCAAGTGTTTCAAAATCATTTTCAAAGAATGGATCTTCAATACTTAAAATTGGATATGTATTTATTAATTTTACATAGTAATTCATAAGCTCTTCACTAGTTAAGTTTCTTCCATCAAGTTTATATGTGTTAGTTTCTTTATTATAAAGTTCACTAGCTGCAACATCTAAAGCTATAAAAACATCTTCTCCAGGAGTATATTTTGCTTTTTTTATTGCTTCCACGATAAAATCTAGTGCCATAGAGCTACTATTTAAATTTGGGGCAAATCCACCTTCATCTCCGACTCCTACTGCAAAGCCATTAGCACTTAATAGTTTTTTTAATGCATGAAATATTTCAGATGCCGCTCTTACTCTTTCTTTAATACTTTTCATAACGGGCATTATCATAAATTCTTGAATATCAATATTATTTACGGCATGAGCCCCACCATTTATGATATTAATCATTGGAATAGGCATTGATACACTTTTATTTGATACATATTCATATAGTTCTTTATTATTTGATTTAGCTAAACATTTTAAACAAGCAAGTGATACTCCTAAAATAGCATTAGCTCCAAGTTTACTTTTATTTTCAGTTCCATCTAATTCTATTAAAAAGTTATCCACGCTTAATTGATCAGCCTTTTTACCTAATAGTGCTGGTTTTATTATATTATTTACATTATCAACTGCACTTAAAACGCCTTTTCCTTCGTATCTATTTGGATCTTTATCTCGTAGTTCTAGGGCTTCTCTGGAACCAGTTGATGCTCCACTTGGAACTGATGCCGTTGCACTTATTCCATTATCTAGTGTCATATCAACTTCAATAGTTGGATTCCCTCTGCTATCTAGTATTTCTCTAGCATGAATGTCTTTAATTAACATTTTATCCCCTTCTTCCTATTTTTAGTATAGCAAAATTTTAACAAATTAAAAAGTAAAACATGCTAGTTTTACTTTAAAGTTTACTTTTTTTTACCAAAATATTTCCATTATTTCTTTACTTCTATTTTTAAATAAAATTGTATCCATAAAATCTAAAATACCAGTTATAATTAGGAATGCTCCAGCTAATTTGGTTAGGGTTAAACTTGCAAATGGATTAAATATTACAAGAACACCTACAATTGCAACTAAAATTCCTGTTGCTAATGTGATTAACCAAGAATCTTCATTTCCTCTTTTTAACCATAATGCATAATTTACTTTACTTGCTCCATTAATAATCATATAAAGACCAAGACATACAGTTACAAATTCTACTACTGTAAATGGATATATTATAATTACTACTCCTAGTATTGAGTAAAGTACTCCGAATACTAGGTTCAAATTATAAAGTTTTGCTCCTTCACGATGAAAATACTTATAAATAGAATTAATGCCTTCGATTAAGAATATAACTCCAGCAATTATACCTACCACTTTATTTGTAAGTTCAGGTACTAGTAAAAGTACAACTCCTGCTGCTACGGTTAGTATTGATGTTAAAATAGAATAAATTATCATTCTTTTATACATGTTTTCAATACTGTTTTTAAAACTACTTGCCATTTTTATCACCTAGTTATATTATACACAATAAATTAATTTTAAGCAACATTTTTATGGATTTTAACAGCATTTTATGGTATAATGTTGTCTTACTTTATACGAAGGAGGTAATTATATGTTTATAAGAGAAATGTCTATTGATGAATTTAAAAATTTTGCTAATACACATTTTATTGGAAATTTTCATGAATCTGTTAATTATGCTTTACTTAAAGCTGAAGAAGGTTATGAATACGAATTTATCTCTTATGGAGCTGACGAAGTTGTGGGAGCTGCCCTAATTCTTCACAAAAAAATAGGCAATGTTTATTTTGGATACTCTCCACGTGGTTTTTTAATAGATTATTCCAATGAATATTTACTTGAAGACTTTACAAAGAAAATAAAAGAGTATTATAAAAAAAGAAATTTTGCTTTTATAAAAATAAATCCAGAAATTGCTATCGCAAAATTAAACAAAAATACTATGAATTTTGAATATAATGAAAATTATAAAGTTATCGATTCATTAACTAAATTTGGTTATAAAAAACTTAAAAGCAATATGAATTTTGAATCTTTACTTCCTCGAGTTAACGCTATTATAAAACTTGATGGTTATGGTTATGATAATTTATCTAAAAATACTAGAAATAAAGTAAAAAAAGGATTAAGAAAAGGATTAGTTTTAGAAAAGGCTACTCCAGATAAGTTAAATATATTTTATAAATTTATAAAAAACAAAATTAATAGAGATGAATATTATTATAATGATTTTTATAATGTTTTTAGTAAAACTGCTGATGTTGATTTAATGTTAGTAAAAGTTGATTATAAAAACTTTTTAATAAATGCTCAAAATGCTTATAATTTTGAATTAAGAAGAAATTCAGAACTTAACAACAAATTAATAACTAATAGTAATACCAATATTATAAATGCTAAAATGAATTCTGATAAAGCACTTTTATCTTATAAAAATGATATAGCAGAAGCTTCTAAAAATTTAAATACGGGATTAGAAACATATGTTGCAGGGGCTTTAGTAATTAAACATCAAAATAGAGTAATTATACAAATTAGTGGATTTAATAAGGCTATGGCTAGATTTAGTCCAAATTACTTCTTGTATTATGCCTTAATAAAATATTATCAACAAAATTTTAAATATTTAGATTTAAATGGTATAACTGCAGATTTATCTAAAGAAAATCATTATTATGGATTAAATAGATTTAAAATGGGATTTAATCCAGATGTTTATGAATATATTGGAGAATTTGATTTGGTTATAGATGAAAAGTTATATGATAAATTACTTAAAAATGGTGCTTTAGCTAAAGAATTTAATAAATAGTAAAAACAGCAGTTATTATTAATTGCTGTTTTTTATACTTTATTATTTTGCTTCTTCGGTTTCCTGATAATAATCCATTTACAAAGTAATTATTGTATTTTTCTGTAAATAGTGTATTGTGTGTTATTGCTTTTTCAATGTGTTCATATTTTATTTTTTTCATTTTTTCTTTTTCACTTCCACCATATTCACAAATCATTTTTTTAATTTAAAATCATCAAAAAAATCTTAAGACGAGAAGTCCTAAGATTTTTTTATTGTTATACTCTTAAATTATTTTAAAATTTCAGATACAACTCCGGCACCAACAGTTCTTCCACCTTCACGGATAGAGAATTTAGTTCCGTTTTCTAGAGCAACTGGAGCAATTAATTCAACAGTCATGTCAACATTATCTCCAGGCATTACCATTTCTACTCCTTCAGGTAATTCAATAACACCTGTTACGTCTGTAGTTCTGAAATAGAATTGTGGACGGTAATTTGAGAAGAATGGTGTATGACGTCCTCCTTCTTCTTTAGATAGAACGTATACGCTTGCTTTAAATTTTGTATGAGGTGTAACGCTTCCTGGTTTAGCTAAAACTTGTCCACGTTCAACGCCATCACGAGCAACGCCACGAAGTAAGCATCCAGCATTGTCACCAGCTTGAGCAAAATCTAGAGATTTTCTAAACATTTCAATACCAGTAACAACTGTTTTAGTTGTAGGTCTTAGACCAACGATTTCAACTTCGTCGTTAAGTTTTAATTGTCCACGTTCAACACGTCCAGTAACAACTGTTCCACGTCCTGAAATTGTGAAAACGTCTTCAATACTCATTAAGAATGGTTTATCAGTATCACGAACTGGAGCATCGATATAAGAATCAACAGCAGCCATTAAGTCACGGATACTTTGAGCAGCAGCTTCATCACCTTCTAGAGCTTTTAAAGCACTACCACGGATAATAGGACATTCAGGATCAAATCCATATTCTCCTAATAATTCTCTGATTTCCATTTCTACTAAGTCTAGTAATTCTGGATCATCAACTTGGTCACATTTATTCATGTAAACCACGATCTTAGGCACACCAACTTGACGAGATAACAAAATGTGTTCTCTAGTTTGTGGCATAGGACCATCTGCAGCAGATACAACTAGGATAGCTCCATCCATTTGTGCAGCACCAGTGATCATGTTTTTAACATAGTCAGCATGTCCTGGACAGTCAACGTGTGCATAGTGACGTTTTTCAGTTTCGTATTCAACATGTGCAGTGTTGATAGTTATACCTCTTTCTCTTTCTTCTGGAGCTTTGTCGATATCAGCATAATCAACAAATTTTCCAAAGTATTTTGTGATCGCAGCAGTTAATGTTGTTTTACCATGGTCAACGTGTCCAATAGTACCAATATTAACGTGTTCTTTTGAACGATCGAATTTTTCTCTTGCCATATAATAATTTCCTCCTTTTCTTATATTACTATTATATTTTATCTAATGCTTGAAGATTTTTCAAGTATTATTCTTAATTTATGCTGTTTTTCTTTATAATTTCTTCAGCAATATTTTTTGGAACTTCTTCATAATGATCTAAAGTCATTGTGAAGTTACCACGTCCTTGAGAGTTTGAACGTAAGCTTGTAGCATATCCAAACATTTCAGCTAGTGGAACCATTGCATTAATTGATAAAGCATTTCCACGAGATTCGTTTCCAAGTGGTTTACCACGTCTACTAGTTAAATCTCCCATAACGTTACCCATATATTCTTCTGGAACAACTACTTCAACTTTCATAATTGGTTCTAAAAGTACAGGTTTACATTTATTTTTAGCTTCTTTTAAAGCCATAGATGCAGCTATTTTGAAGGCCATTTCTGATGAGTCTACATCATGGTATGATCCATCAAATAATGTTGCTTTAACATCTACCATTGGATAACCAGCAAGGATACCACCAGCCATAGCTTCTTGTAATCCTTTATCTGTTACTGGTATATATTCACGAGGAACTACACCACCAACGATAGCATCAACGAATTCATATCCTTTTTCAGGATTTGGTTCGAACTTAACCCAAACATGTCCGTATTGTCCACGTCCACCTGATTGTTTAATATATTTACCTTCACATTCAGCAGCTTGAGTTAAAGTTTCACGGTAAGCAACTTGTGGTTTACCTTTATTACATTCAACATTAAATTCACGACGCATACGATCAACAATAATGTCTAAGTGTAATTCACCCATTCCTGATAAAACTGTTTGACCAGTTTCTGTATCTGTTTTAACTCTTAAAGTTGGGTCTTCTTCAACTAGTTTTTGAATAGCAATAGCCATTTTATCTTGGTCATTTTTACTCTTTGGTTCGATAGCTATATCAATAACTGGAGCTGGGAATTCCATACCCTTCATGATACATGGGTTCTTTTCATCACATAATGTATCTGCAGTTGTAGTATTTTTTAAACCAACTGCTGCAGCAATTTCTCCTGCATATACTTCTGTAATTTCTTTTCTTTGGTTTGCATGCATTTGTAGAATACGACCAATTCTTTCTTTTTCTCCTTTAGTAGAGTTTAAAACATATGAACCTGCTTTTAAAACACCTGAGTAAACACGGAAGAATGAAAGTCTACCAACATATGGGTCAGTCATAATCTTAAATGCTAGTGCTGTGAATGGTTCAGAATCACTTGGATGTCTTAATACATCGTTTCCTTTTGCATCAGTACATTCAATTGCTTCAATATCAGTTGGTGCTGGTAAATAATCGATAACAGCATCAAGTAAAGCACGTGTTCCTTTGTCTCCTAGAGCATCAGCACATAAAACTGGGAAGAATCCTACAGATAGTGTAGCTTTTCTGATAGCTGCCTTTAATTCATCAACAGTTATTTCTCCACCATCTAGGTATTTCATCATTAAGTCTTCATCAAAATCAGCTACTGCTTCAATTAATTTAGTTCTATATTCTTCAGTCTTTTGTACCATATCTGCTGGAATTTCCATTTCAGATACTTCTTGTTTTTCAGTTCCATCATATTTGTATGCTTTTTTAGTAACTAAATCGATGTAACCTTCATAAAATTGTTCAGCACCAATTGGTAACATAATAGGAGCAGCATTAGCACCTAATCTACTTTTAATTGTATCTAATGAATAGTAGAAATCAGCACCCATCTTTTCCATTTTGTTAGCACAAATCATTCTTGGTACTTTGTATTCATTTGCTTGTCTCCAAACAGTTTCAGTTTGAGGTTCTACACCTGCTTGAGCATCGATTAGAGCTATAGCACCATCTAGAACTCTTAAACTTCTTTGAACTTCGATAGTAAAGTCTACGTGACCTGGGGTATCGATAATGTTTAATCTATATCCTTTCCAGTGACAAGTAGTAGCGGCAGAAGTAATTGTAATACCTCTTTCCTTTTCTTGTTCCATCCAGTCCATTTGAGATTCACCTTCGTGAGTTTCTCCGATTTTGTGTGTAATACCAGTTAAGAATAAAATTCTTTCTGTAGTAGTTGTTTTACCAGCATCGATGTGAGCCATGATACCGATATTTCTTAATTTGTCAATTGAAACGTCTCTAGCCATAGTGCTTACCATCTATAATGAGCAAATGCTTTATTTGCTTCTGCCATTCTATGAGTATCTTCACGTTTTTTGCAAGCTCCACCAGTACCATTTGAGGCATCTATGATTTCGTTTGCAAGATTAATGGCCATTCCCTTTCCATTTCTTAATTTTGCATAATTAACTAACCATCTTAAAGCTAGTGTTTGAGCTCTTTCATCATTAACTTCCATTGGAACTTGATAATTTGAGCCCCCAACTCTACGAGATTTAACTTCTAGAGCTGGTTTGATATTTTCTAATGCCGCATTGTAAACTTCTAAAGCCGGTTTTCCAGTTTTTTCAGCAACTATATCAAATGCTTCATATAATATCTTTTGAGCTGTACCTTTTTTACCATCTAACATAATTTGATTTACTAATTTAGTAACTACTTTTGAATTATATATAGGATCTGGTAATACATCTCTTTTAACTGCACGTCTTTTACGCATTTAATTTTCCTCCTATTCTATTATTTTTTGTCTTTTTTAGTTCCGTATTTACTACGTCCTTGTTTACGGTCTTGAACTCCGTGAGTATCAAGTGTACCCCTTACGATATGATAACGAACACCGATTAAATCCTTAACACGGCCACCTCTTACTAAAACAACACTGTGTTCTTGTAAGTTATGTCCTTCTCCTGGAATATAAGCATCGATTTCTTTACCATTAGAAAGTCTAACACGAGCATATTTTCTTAATGCTGAGTTCGGTTTTTTAGGTGTTCTTGTACCAACTTTAGTACAAACTCCTCTTTTTTGTGGACTCTTTGCATCAGTTTGTTTCTTTTCTAGAGTGTTAAATCCAACATTTAATACTGGACTTTTACTCTTTCTTGTTTTTTTGCTTCGATTTTTCTTTACTAATTGATTGATCGTAGGCATTTATTTTCGCTCCTTTCCATTAACACACATCCTGGTGTATCGAACATTGTTTTAAACTAGGTTCTACCTAAGCAGAACCCGTCTTTTCAAAATGCAAATATACTATATCATTATTAGCTTATGTTTGTCAAGAAAAAATAATGAATTTTTGTGCTAATTTGTTGTTTTCTTATTATCATACGCCTTTATTAAATCTATAGAGTTTTTTTACAATTGGATTATAATCTACACCTGATAAATCCTTTTCTTTTTGGGAAGCAACGTATTTTGTTAGATACATGCACTTTACTAATAAGTTATACTCCGATAAAAGCGTTGGCTTGCTATCTAATACAATTACTTCTTTATAGTATTTAGTTAATTCACTTAATAATAGTTTATCTAAGTCTGTACCTAAATTAAAATATATTGCTATATTATTGTAAGTTTTTGATAATGTACTTCTACCATGACAATATGAATACTTATCATGAATTACGGGAATGCCAATACCAGCTTCAACCATCGTAGATTCTAAATATTTGCTTGCTGATAATGTTTCAAATCCTGTAAAGATTTCAAAAGCATCACAATTTACATCAAAATTATAATCATATTCTTTTGTACTATCAATTATTCTTTGATAATCATTATCCAAATAATAATTTAATAATATTGCACATGGTATTAATGTTGCTGCTAAAGATATAAAACTTTTTTCTTGATCTTTACAAATATAATTTAAACTAATTATACCGTTTTCATTATTTTCCTTACTAGATAACAAATAATGTCTTAGATTGTTATCGAAAGCTAATTCAACGCCAAAGTTTGCTCCAGAGTAACTACATGCCAAAATATTTTTATAGCCGTTCATAAACTCTTTAAAATATTTTAAATCCCTTGGCTCTACACACTTTGTTATAATCATATTCTTCATAAGTAATATTTTTGATGCAAACGTAGCAACAATACTAGAACCACCTACACCTGATACTAATGTCGGGCCTTCAATTTTACTTAGTAAATAATTCAATCTATCTAAGTCAGTATCTTTTAAACTATCAACAACCCTATTATTCAATTTTTTGAAATTTACGTTCATATTCTTTTCCATAAAAAATCCTCCTTAAGTAATTTATATCACTTAAAGAGGAAGTATTTGGTCTACTTAAAAAGTTTCATCTAAAAGCTCCATTTTATTTATTCTTTTAAGTTCAAAATGTCTTAAATCTTGACGAAGTTCGCAAAAGGCTGCACATCCCCATCCAGAATTATATAAAAATAAATCATATGGCCTTATAATTCTATTTAAATTCCCATCGGTAAATGAATAATAATTTATTTTTACTTTTCTTTTTTCTTTTATAGCCTTATTTAATATATTATAATAATTTTTAATATCATCTTTTAATTCAATATTTTCGTTTTGAGATTCAAAATAGATTCCATGAACTTTATCAGCTATTATTTGTAACTTTTCCTTATCTTCTTCATTAACTTCTAGACTTTTTAAAAATTCATAATCTTCTTTAGAAAATTTGCGTAAAGGAATTTTAATACTTTGATTTAAAACATAACCTCCATAAGGTCCCATGATGCTATCTATAAATATTCCTGCTTTTTCAAGTTCTTCTTTGTAACTTCTAACCATTCTTTCGGATACTTCAAGTTTTTCTGCTAGTTCCTTTATATTATATTTTCTACCATTTTCTAAATATTCAAGCATTAATAAACAATTTGATATTTTTGACATAATTAGCCTCCTTATAAATAAGACTTGTATGTAAAAGAAAAAATTTTCTTGAAAAGTATTATAGTAAATAAGTGTCTAGTTGTCAATTAATCTGTTTATTTATTTCATAATTTTGGGCCAGTACTTGGCATATCCCATTCTATTTCATCATCAAAATCAAAATTATCTAACAATGATGTATCATAAATAGGATTTACTTCGACTTTTATTGGTTGATTTCCTATCATATTATTAGCCATTGCATCAATTCTTTGTAACCTATCTTTTGTTTTTTCTAGTGCTTCTTTATATTGTTTTTGCAAGGTTTCTAATGTTTCTTTTCTTAATACACGCTCAAATTTATCATTGCATTCAAATTCTTGAGTATTTGCATCGTAACATCCCACTATAAATTTGGGATCTACATAGTTTCTTATCTTTCCGCTTTCAGCTTTTTCAATCATAAATGCGCCATATCTTTCACCATTTAAATCCGCGGTATCTCCGATTACATTTATAAATTCAATTGGTATTCTTATTAAAATTATTTTTTTAGATTCACAATGTTCCCAATTATTTAGTTTTGTTTCTAAATTATCAAAATCACTAGTATCTAAACCAATACTTGTATAGAAAAGACTATTATCCTTAGTTCTAAGGCCATTTTCAAAAATTGATTTTACTACTTCTTTACTATCATTACTTCTTCCTGTCCCATGTCCTAAACAAAAGTATCCTTCCTCGTTTAAAACATCCATAATATCTTTTAACTTACATAAAGTTTCCATTTTAATTAGCCTTATTCGTATTTATACTCATCGGACTACTTATTTGTCCTTTTTCGTCCATTATCCAAATATAATATTTTTTATATTCATAAATTGATATTGAGGCTTCGTTATTACTAATATTTTTCCAACAAATTGAATTATTTGCTGGTGTACTTCTAGTTGACTTAACGCAATACTTTAAGGCATCACCAGATGTTACAATATTAAGTTTACAATTTTTAATCTCTAGAGCCTCAATTTTTGCACTCATTTCCTCATTTACTTTAACATAATATGAATTACTTTCAGCATTCTGAGGCATTAAATTATAAATTATTACTGCAGTAAATACCACTAAAACCAAAATTCCTGCGGTTAATATAAATGTTAATTCATTATTTTCTTTCATTTTTCCTCCGTATAATCTTTAAATAATTTTGTGTATATTGGTTTTACTAACTCTCCGACTATAAAAGTAATAAAGCAAATTCCTAATGTTATCACAACAATTGTTATATTTAAGTTTTCCACTATAAAATATTTTGATAATGGGGTTAAAAATATAATTAATTGTACTAAAAGTAAGGAAAATACTCCAAGTGTTAATCTTTTATTATCAAAGATTCTTTTGTTTAAAACCGATTTTTTTAAATTTCTGCACGAGAATGCAAAAAGCAATTCATTTAATACTAAATACATAAACATTAGTGAACCAGCAGTATTGGCATCATAACTTTTAGCATAATAGATAAATAATATTATCATAATTATAGATTTAAATAGAGCACCGATAACTATTTTAGACGTTAAAAACGGAGTAAAGAAAGTTGTATTAGATTTATTAGTGGGGTTATTTTCCATGATATCACTATCTGATTTTTCAAAAGCAAGCATTATCGCTGGTATTGAATCTGTTACTAAGTTAATCCATAAAAGCTGTAATGTTGTAAACATTTCCATATTTAGAATCATTGATACAAATACTAATATTACCTCAACAATATTACCTGCAAGAAGATATAATATTACTTTTTTAATATTTGATGTTATTCTTCTTCCTTCTTCTACACCATCCACAATTGTTGAAAAACTATCATCAATTAAAATACAGTCTGCTACTTTTTTAACAACTTCTGTTCCTGTTATTCCCATACCAATGCCAATATCAGCTTTTTGAATAGCTGGAGCATCATTAACACCATCTCCAGTCATGGCAACAACATAACCATTACTTTGAAGAGCTTCAACAATTCTTAATTTAGTATTTGGACTAATTCTGGCATAAACTTGATAATATTTTACAGCTTCTAAAAGCTCATCATCAGTCATTTTATCTACTTTTTTACCTTCGATTGCCAAATCATCTCTATCTATTATATTTACTGATTTAGCTATAGCAATTGCAGTATTAATACTATCACCTGTTATCATAATTGGTTTTAATCCAGCTTTATGACAAATAGAAATTGCATTTGGCACACTTTCTCTCGGTGGATCCATCATTCCTATTAATCCAATAAATATCATATTTTTTTCAGGATTTTCCACTTCACTATATTTATAAGAAAATGCTAGCAACCTTAATGATTTAGCAGATTCTTCTTTTTCTATTGCAAATATTTTATTTTTGTATTCATCAGTCATGGGATAAATATTTCCATCAATCAAATAATAAGAACAGTTATTAATTATGGAATCAAGACTTCCTTTAGTAAAGGAAAATGTCTTATCATTTATTACATTTTCGACGCTCATCATTTTCCGATCAGAATCAAATGGAAATTCTTTTACTCTTTTTATTCCTGTTAATAAGTTGTTAGTATTTTCTAAATATTTATAAATTGCTACTTCTGTTTCGTCCCCCATATAGTTTTCAGAATTTTTTATGACATTATGACAAAGATTTGCTGCATATTTTAACATATCCACATTAGGAACATTTTCTGTTTCATTATATCTTTGATTATTAACATATATCATTTTTACCAACATTTTATTTTGCGTAATCGTTCCTGTTTTATCCGAACATATAACATCTGTTGATCCAAGTGTTTCTACGGATGCCATTTTTCTAATTATAACATTTCTTTTTGCCATGCTAGACATTCCTAAAGATAAAATTATTGTAATAATTGATGACATCCCTTCAGGTATTGCTGCCACTGCTAAAGATATTGAAAGCATCAATATATCAAAGAAATCATTTTTCATTATTAAGCCAATTACCATCATTACTACAATAATTGCTAAAATAATATATGTTAATAACTTACTTATTTTGTTTATTTTCTTTTGTAAAGGTGTTATATCACTTTTTTTGTTCATTAGACTATGGGCTATTTTACCAAGTTCTGTATTCATTCCTGTTGCACATACTAATACAAAAGCGTGTCCATTAGTTACATTACATCCAGCATAAACCATATTTGTTCTTTCATATAGTTCTCTTTCTTCCGTTATAATATCACTATTTTTTTTAATACTTTTTGATTCTCCAGTTAGAGTTGATTCGTTTACTAATAAATTTTCAGAACTAATAATTCTAGCATCTGCAGAAACATAATCACCAGCTTCAAGTTCAATTATATCTCCGACGACAACTTTTCTAACATCGATTGACATTTTTTCTTTATTTCTTATAACATAATTATTTGTAACAAACATTTTATTAAGCTCTGATATGGCTACATCTGCTTTCTTTTCTTGAATAAAACTTAATATAGCATTTATAAAAACTATTACAATTATAATTATTGAATCGAAATACGATTCATTTCTAATATAAGAAATTACGGCCGAAAATATTGAAGCAAAGATAAGTAAAATAATCATAAAGTCATTAAATTGACTTAAGAAAATAGATAAATTGGATTTTCTTTTAGCTTCATCTAATTTATTTTCACCATTTACTTGTAATCTTTTTAGGGCTTCTTCTTCATTTAAGCCTTCAATACTTGTACCTAATTCTTTATATAATTCTTCAATACTTTTATTGTAAATTTGTTTTTCTTCTTTCATATATACCACCTTTTTCTTAAAATACCATGTATGATGCAATAAATAATAAAATCATAAATATTATTCCTAATATCACTAATATTGTACTTATATTTATTAAAACATAATAAATACTTTTGTGAAGTCTAGCTCCACAATTTCTACAGAATGTATCTATATCTTTATTTATACTTTGACAATTTACACACTTTTTCATTTATTTAACCTCAAATTGATTACATTTACTATCTCTAAACTTGCTTTATTCATATTTGCCTTATGCAAGTAATAATCATGTATTGCTTCCGCTATTGTTTCATCAGCTATTAATTTACCATTTTTATCTTTAGCACTTGCATATTCTGAAATGGATTTAGCAAATTCATCAATACTCAAATTAGTATTATATTTAATATTATAATTATTTAAAGTAGATAAAACTATATTTAAAGAAAATTCTTGATTATCAAATTTTTTTATAATGCTATTTATTAAATCTTCATTACTATTTGTTACAAATGTAATATTATCAACATTATTTTCTTTTAACAATAACTTAAATGAAATGTAATGTCCCATTTCATGTGCTATCGTAGACTCCCAATTAGCATCTTTTACATACCAATTCTTTCCTACAACATCTTCGATTGGTTTAGATAAAACCGAGTTATTTAAGAAGTAATAACTATTAAGTAATATTTGTGTTTTATTAACTTTATTATATTCATTTATACTTTCATGTGAATTTACAAACTGAAACATTGGTTGAAAACGAGCTATATATTCATTCTTAGATGGAGCATTAGTAATAGTAACATTAGTTAGGGCTCCTTTTACATTTGGAAATAATTTATACATTTCTTCAATTACCTTAGATATTTTTTCACTTTCATTATATAAAGCATCACAAAAACTTATGCTAGCAATATTATATTTATCTTCTAGATCATATTCTAGTGATTTTACTTCTAAATTATTTCTACATAAGTAGTCTTGTTTTTCAATATCATTTTTAATGAAATTTATTGCTTCTTCATAAGAACTTATTTCTATTTTATCATATGTATTATCTGTTTTTAAAATAGAAGAATTGTATCCATATACTAAAGAATTAATTTGCTTTTTAATATAAGCAAGAGGTCTTATAATATTTGTTCCCCTTATTAAAATTAGAAAAGCAAAGATAATTATTGATATGCTTAATAAACTTATAAGCAATTTTAGTTTGTTATTTTGTTTTTCTACTACCCCATTATTTAAACTTTCTAAATTCTTTAGTTCTTTATAACCTCTGGCAGTTAAACTTCCACATTTGTAACAAAAGTTATCATCTTTTTCAATAACTTCTTTACATTCTAGACATGTATATATTACATTATCCTCCATTTTGATAACTCTCCTTACTATAAAACTATTATAGCACACTATGAGCTATTTTTCTAAAAAAAAAAATAAAAACTCACAATAATCTTTTTATTGTGAGTACAATTAATTTAAAAACTACTATATAATTTGTAGATAAGATAAGCAGCTAGAAGTAATGCTAACAAAAGTATTCCACTAAGAATTAACATTTCGGCTAATCCCCATCCTCTGTTATCTTTTAGTTTATTATTTATATTTTTAAGCATGCTTATCACCTGTAAATGTATTATATTAAAAAAGATTATAGTTGTCAATTTATTAAATAAAAATTTTATACTTGATTTATTAAAATTAATATGATATATTTTATTTGTACTAGTACATATAGTACAATGGAGGATAATAATGATTGAACTTAAGAATTTAAGCAAAGCATTTGGTAAGGATAAACAAGTTATTGAAAATTTAAATTGTACAATTCCTGATAATGCCATTTATGGTTTGGTTGGTGCTAATGGTGCTGGCAAATCAACACTTTTACGCTTAATATGTAGCATCTATGAACCTGATAAAGGAGAACTATTAATTGATAATGTTAATTCGTTTGACAATGAAGACATTAAAGAAAATATTGTATTTATCCCTGATGACTTATTCTTTTTTAACAATTACAATTTGATTGATACTGCTAAATTTTATCAAAGTTTTTATAAAGATTTTGATTTAGAATTTGTTAAAAATGAGGCTAAGTTATTAAAACTTGATATTTCAAAAACTATTTCTAGTTTTTCAAAAGGTATGAAAAGACAATGTGCGTTACTTTGCGCTATTGCTTGTAATACAAAATATTTATTTTTTGATGAAACTTTTGATGGATTAGATCCTGTTATTAGAAAGCATTTTAAAGATTTACTAATTAAACAAATGACAAAACAAGATACTACCATTATTATGACTAGTCACAATTTAAGAGAACTCGAAGATATTTGTGATAATCTTGGTTTGTTATATAAAGGTTCTATTCTTTTTGAAGGTGATATTGATAATTTAAAAACTAATATGATAAAGGTTCAAATTTCATTAAAGAGTGATTTTGATAAAAATACTTTTAAAGATTTTGAAATACTTTCATACAAGAAAATTGGTAATATAGCTACAATTATAATGGAAGACAATAAAAATGTTCGAAATAAATTATCTAAAATGAATCCAGTAATACTTGATTACTTACCCCTTACTTTAGAAGAAATATTTATTTATAAAATGGAGGTCCTAGGATATGAATTTAAGGAAATTAATTAATTTTAATTTTATAAAAGAAAACATAAAAAAATCACTTGGAATACTATTATTTTTATTCTTTATTATTCCAATTGTTAATATACTTTATCTATTTAATATGTTAAATCAGCAAATATATGTAATAAATTTAATTGACTTAACAAAAATGACTTACTTTGCTTCTTTTATATTTCCTGTAGTAATAGCATATATTTTGAATAATTATTTATTTAAACAAAATAGTTTAGATTTTTATTTATCAAAACCTATAAATAAAAGAAAGTTGTTTTTTTCAAATATTTTGGCTGGTCTTTTACTTATTTTAGTTTTATTGATAATAAATGTCATTGTATTTTCATTATTTAATTTAACTAATTTGTCTATCCCTTTTGCTTTATTATTTGATTATTTTATATATACTTTTATTTTATATAGTTTTATCTATATAGTAATAACTCTCGCTATATCTTTATGTGGTAACTTTATTACTGCTTTAATTGTTTCTATTATTCTAATTTGGTCTTTTCCAATAACTTTAGATGTTGATAAATTGTTGTCAGAAAATTATACAGAAACTTATATAAAGTTTAAGGGTGATAATAACGAATATTATGTTGATCATATTAAAAATATAAAACATCCTTTGACGGTACCAGGTAGCTATATTCTAAAAAAAGAATTTAATACTGGAGACATTATTAAAACATCTCTTCTTTCTATAATTTATATATTCGCTGGTTATGTTTTATTTAAAAGAAGAAAAATGGAAAATATAACAGCAGGATTTAAAAACGAATCTCTACATTATGTTGTTAAAACAATTTCACTTTTACCATTTATGTTACTAAATGCTTTGTTTCTTAAAGAAAAAACCATTTTTACTGGTTTAATAATTACTCTAGCTGCAATATTTTATTACTTAATTTATGATTTATTAACTCAAAAGAAATTATATAAGCCATTAAAGTCTGCGATAATATTTACTTGGACTTACATTATTTTATCTCTATGTTTTTATGGTATTATTAGTGCTTATAACAAAAAACAAGTTATAAATTGTAGTAAGCTAGCAACATCTAATGCTTATTCTGAGTATTTAACTACCACAGTAACAAGTTTTGATTTAATAAAAAATAGTTTTAATAATCATAGCGACACTTCAGAATTATTTAATATAAATAATAATTCTTATCAAATAATCGTACCTTTATCAAGTGATGCATTTACGAGTATTCATAAAAACGATTTAAGCGATTATATTAAATACATAAATAATGCTAGTTATAAAAATACTACTGCTGCTTATTACAATAATTATAAATTAAATGTTGATAAATTAGATTTAGATAATATAAAAATTGATAAAAATAATTATAGACTGGGTATAAAACTATACATCTATAAAAATCATGAATATCAAATTCTAACTATTCCAAACAATGTTAACAAAAAAACTATGAATTATATAACCACATTTCTTAATGAAAAGTTTTTAAGTTATAATGATACTTCAAAAGAAATATCTATAATAAACGGAAATAAAGATTTAACTAATTTATTAGAGTATGTTTCAGAAAAAGATGATGACGCTTTAACGAATTATTTAAAAAAACATTATAATGATGAATATAAAGGCGAATATATTGAGTTAATTTATGGTACAAATGATAATTACATTACCCCATTTAAATATACTATTAAAGATATTGAATCGTTTGAAAAATTTTTAAACACTTATAAAGATTTATGTTATAATGAAGGTAATTGTAAAAAGGAATGATGCTTAGTGAATATTAGTATTGATTATCAGTCACGAACACCTATCTATGAGCAAATAGTTAAAGGAGTTGAAAAGTTAGTTATTTTAAACGTTTTAAAACCTAATGAACAAATACCTTCAATCAGAGAACTTGCATGTAGTTTAGGAATAAATCCAAATACTGTAAAAAAAGCTTATGATATTTTGGATAGTAAAGGCATTATTATTACTAAATCTACGAAAGGAACTTTTATAACCGATGATATTATAAATGCCAAAAATGATAGAATTAAGGAATTACTTGATAATTTAAATAATAATATTTTAGAACTTAAAAATTATGGGTTTACTATCGAAGAAATTATTAAAAAAATAAAAAAATAGCCAAAATAATATGGCTATTTTTATTTTGTTTTTAATTATAATGTTTTACCTTTTATTATTGAAACAGTTGTGTTTATTTGTTATAATATATTTTATGGAATGTTCGTTTCTCGGGTGTCTACCTCTTTTCAGAGGCTTTGGCTTATGAAAGGAGGAATGCATATGAAGAAGAGAGTTTATGTAATTAAGCTACTTAACCGATTATGTATTATTCTGTTAATAACAGCTTTATTGTTGTTAATAATAAAATTAGACATCTGCCGTTAGGCAAATGTCGCACTATTCAATATAGGTAGACATTCGTGTTGCGAATGTTCCTTTTTATTTTATGAAGAATGTTCTTCATGTATACATTATACTAAATCAAAAAATTAAAATCAAGTAAAAAACCACACGAGTGTGGTCTTTAATTTTAGAATTAAACTAATTCTACTTCAGCACCAGCTTCAGTTAATTGAGTTTTAATAGCTTCAGCTTCTTCAGCAGGAATATTTTCTTTAATATTTCCACCGTTGTCAGCTACAGCTTTAGCTTCAACTAATCCTAAACCAGTAATTTCTTTAATGATTTTAATAACTGCAATTTTGTTTCCACCAGCTGATTTTAATACAACTGTTCTAGTTTTTGGTCCTTCTTCAACAGCAGCAGCTGGAGCAGCAGCAACAGCAACAGCCATTGGATCAACACCAAATTCTTCTTTCATTGCGTCAACTAATTCTTTAACTTCAAGAATTGTCATTTCTTTTAATGCACTTATAAAATCTTCTTTGTTTAATTTTGCCATATTCTATTCCTTCCCTTCTAATTGTTCGGCATAAAGATTTAACCCTATTGCTAAATCTTTAACATATTGCATCATACCACCAGCAAGCATTGTAAGTAATCCTTCTCTTGATGGAATGGTAGCATATTCTTTGATTACAGCTAAATCTGCAACATTTCCACTGATAACACCTACACGGATGTCTAATTTATCATGTTTCTTAGCAAATTCTGATACAATCTTGATTGGTTCAAGTAATTCTTTACCAAATAGGATTGCATTTGGTCCTTCTAAGAAGTCATCTAAATTAAGATTTAATTCATCAGCAGCTCTTTTAAGTAATGTGTTCTTATAAACCTTTACTTCAGAATCAACATTTTTAAGTTCTCTTCTTAAAGAGCTTAGTTCTTCAACTGTTAATCCTTGATATTGGAATATTATAACACTTTCACTTGACTTTAGTTTGTTAACTATTTCATTAACAACTTCTTTTTTTTGTTCAAGAATTTTTGTGCTTGCCATATTCTCCTCCTTATTATATTAGAAAAGCTTCCCAAGGGAAGCTTAAAATTATCTTGTAGTTTTAAGTATCCCCTCGGTAGGACTTATTTTTATGCCTACTGTCTTTGGTTCTCGCTTTTTCTAACATGTATTATATTACATTTTTAATTAAATGTCAAAACTATTTTTATCTAACTTGATTCCAGGACCCATAGTTGTTGAAATAGCAATATTTTCAATAAATGTTCCTTTTACTGTTTGTGGTTTAGCTTTAGAAATAGTTGTGATAACATAACTTAAGTTTTCAGCTAATTTCTTTTCATCAAACGAAACTTTACCAATTACAGTATGGATATTACCAAATTTATCATTCTTGTATGTAACCATACCTTTTTTAAGATCTTCAACAATAGCACCAACTTTAGTTGTTACTGTTCCAGTCTTAGGGTTAGGCATTAAGTTACGTGGTCCAAGAATATTACCAATTTTTCCAACTTCTGGCATCATATCTGGTGTAGCAACTACAACATCAAAATCAAACCAGTTTTCATTTTTGATTTTATCAAGCATATCTTTTTCTCCAACAAAGTCAGCTCCAGCATTTTTAGCTTCTTCAGCAAAAGCTCCTTTAGCTATAACTAAAACTTTTTTAGATTTACCAGTTCCATTTGGAAGTGATAAAGCGCCTTTTAGTTGTTGGTCAGCTTTTTTAGGATCGATGTTTAATTTAATTGCAACATCAATTGTACTATCAAATTTAGTAACACTTGTTTCTTTAACTAATTTGATTGCATCTTCTAAAGTATATGCCTTATTTTTATCAACATTTTTAGATGCTTCCACATATTTCTTTCCATATTTTTTCATAGTTTACCTCCTAACTGTGGTTCATTAAGCGGACAATTCTTTATTTTTATATTATTTTTCTTCTTTTTCTTCTTCAGATTTTTCTAAATCATCATGAGTTGGAACTTCAACACTTGCATCAGCCATTCCTTTAGCTTCTTCTTCAAGTCTTTCTAGTTCAGCTTCACGTTTAGCTTGTTCTTTTTCTTCTTCTTTTGCTTCAGCTGCTTGTTCTTCAAGTTCAGCATCGTTGAAACCTTTTACTGCAATACCCATATTACGAGCAGTACCAGCAATTTGTTTCATAGCAGATTCAACATCATAAGCATTTAAATCTGGCATTTTTGTTTCAGCAATTTCTCTTAGTTCTTTTTCTGTAATAGTAGCTACTATTTCATTAGCTCCTTTTTTACTTCCGCTCTTTATTTTAGCAACTTTCTTTAATAAGAATGCTGCAGGAGCAGTTTTAAGAACAAAATCAAAAGAACGGTCATCATAGATGGAAATTTCACATGGAACTACATCACCCATTTTGTCTCTAGTTGCTTCATTAAACTTAGTACAGAATTCTCCTAAGTTAATTCCAGCAGGTCCTAGAACTGTACCAACTGGTGGTGCAGGTGTAGCTTTTCCAGCTTCGATTTGTAATTTAATTTTCTTTACGACTTCTTTAGCCACGAAAACACCTCCTATAAAATTTTTTCGCGTAAGTGGTTATAGGGCAAGTCCGCAAGTTATCCCCTCCACTTAACAAATTATATTAAAAATATAAACTTGCAATTACGATATTACCACATTTTTACACATTTTACAAGAAAAATCCGCCAATTTTATTCTTTTTATTGGAAGAAATTAAAAAATATGGTAATATTATTAAAGATAGGGATGATGTGAATGGCAAAGTTTTTTAATCAGAAGGTAAAAAAAGGCAAAAAAAGTAAAACTTCTAATACTTCCAAAACAGTAATTTTTGCGGTTATTGGTGTGATTGTTGTTATTTTTGCAGGAGTTTTACTAACCGTTTATGCAAAAAACAATCATAAAGACGTTACAGTTAAACTTAGAGAAAAAATTGCCGTAGAAATAAATGATACAAATGTTAATCAAGATTTGTTTTTTGAAAAACTAGAAAATGTTAAAGAAAAAGATATAAAGATAGATTATGGTAAGGTTGTATTTGATAAAGTTGGTACTTATGATGTAACAATAACTATTTACAATAAAAAATATTATTCAAAAATTGAAATTATTGATACAGAAAGCCCTGTACTAGAAACAAAAAGCCATAAAATAAATGTTGGTCAATCATATAAAGCTAGTGATTTTGTTGAAAGTTGTAAAGATAATAGTGGTAAAGATTGCATTATAGAATTTTATGATGGTGCTCTTAATCAAAATGGAGAAAAAATAGATTATAGAAACTTTACTAAAGAAGGACATTATGATCTAGAAATAGTTGCTAGTGATGATGCTGGCAATAAATCAAGCCCTCAAAAAGCTACTTTAACAATTGGAAAAAATGACACTTATAAGCCAATCACTTGTAATTATGGTAATGGTGAATATGATGAGACAAATATTATAGCTGTAAATGTAACAAATAATGGATGTGCAATTGATTTGAATTTATATGATAATGAGGAAGTTTTAGCTCCGGTTAATAAGATAAAAGATTCTGAAAAAGAAAAATTAAAAAAAGAATTCAGTAAAATTAATTTGGGGGTTAAAAACATTTATATAAATACTGATATTACTACCGTACTTAATACTGCTGGTAAAGGTGTAGTTGGTTATACTTTAAAAGTTACTGTTTCTATTAAAAATAATAATAAAGAAGAAGTAATTGAAGAATATTATGTTAATCTTAATGGTGGAAGAGAATATATTATAAATAAATATTTATAGGAATTGAACAAAACTTAAATTTCTAACGAAATTCAAGTTTCTGTGTTACCTCACGGTAACACTTTTTTTGTTTCACCGAAAACCTTATGTTTCTCCACAGACCAACATCGGATGGTTGCCACCCTACTTTTTTTATTTTGTTCTTGTCTATATTAAATAATGATGATTTAATTATAAAATTTGTTTGACCATATATCAAGACTCTTGTTTACAAAAGAAAGTATTATTTTCCTAGTATATAAAAAAAATCTGAGAATTCAGATTTTTTTTTATATTGTAATTTCAACCGCACCATTTAATATAATTTTAACAGATAATAAAAATTAGTCAATTATTCTTTTATTTGTTATTGTTTTTCTTATATATTCAGTTTT
>OGMF01000427.1_pt1 | contig 48053 bp, 54 predicted proteins | sample 1572921 | NCBI WGS metagenome assembly OGMF01 (sample SAMEA2581919, study PRJEB24529) | metagenome | biome: Human gut stool | place: China | collected 2011 | reverse complement strand
AACGCCGGAAACACGAGTAACGGTTACATTGCCGTTGCCAGAATTATTATAAACAGAACAACTATTTGAACCGGATTTAAACGACGGGTCACGATAAATCATCTTACCCTTAGACATTGCCAACGCCAACTCCGCGCTATTGGCGGCAGCAGTCGCTTTGGTCGTAGCGGTCGTTGCAGAACCGGATGCAGCTGTAGCACTGTTTGCGGCATTAGTAGCGGATGTTGCAGCCTGCGAGGCTTTCGTATTCACTTCTGTAACCTTCGTAGTAATACTACTTGCAGTCTGATTAATGCTACTTTCCTTTTCGGTGATCGTAGCCAGTTTGGCGGTGGCGGTGTCAGCTGAATTTTTAGCATTCGTTGCAGAACTAGCGGCAGCGGTAGCACTGTTAGCCGCGGCGGTAGCTTTAGTTCCGGCTGTAGTGGCAGAGCTAGCAGCAGCATTTGCTTTTGTCGTGGCGGTACTGGCAGACGTTGCCGCCTCTGTTGCTTTTTTAGTAACTTCCGTTACTTTTGTCGAAATCTGCGAAGCTGTTTGATTGATGCTGCTCTCTTTTTCGGTGATCGTAGTCAACTTTGCCGCTGCACTATCGGCAGAACTTTTAGCGTTTGTTGCAGACCCGGCGGCAGCGGTAGCACTGTTTGCGGCGGCAGTGGCTTTTGTTGTTGCCGTAGTTGCAGAGCCAGCGGCGGCAGTGGCAGAAGAAGAAGCCGCATTTGCTTTCGTTGTGGCAGTAGTAGCCGCTGTTGTAGCTTCGGTTACTTTCTTGTTAACCTCTGTCACCTTCGTAGCGATTTGCCCGGCTGTTTGGGTTATACTACTTTCCTTTGTAGTTACTTCTTCCAGTATGGTTTCAGCACTTTCAGCGGCTTTTTGAGCATTCGTTGCAGAAGCCGCGGCAGCGGTGGCACTATTTGCCGCGGCTGTAGCTTTTTGCCCCGCAGTGGTTGCGCTACCGGATGCAGCGGTAGCAGATGAAGACGCGGCAGTAGCCTTTGTAGTCGCAGTACTGGCAGAAGTAGATGCAGATGTTTCGCTCTTCTTCGCATTAGTTGCCGCGGTAGTAGCTTCGGTAACCTTTGTACTAATAACACCTTCACGAATTTCAAACTGTGTTTCTACATTAGTAATACGTGTGTTAACGTCTTCTGGTGCAGGTGTCCAGTCAGTAGCTTTGTTGCCTAATTCCAGTTTAACATTGTCGAGATAAAGAGTAGTTGCAACACTGAATGCAAACCCTAATAGGCGAGAATTTTCATTTGTATCATTCTTGAATACAACGCTATATCTTTGTTTTTTCGTACCAATCTGGACAGAGCCACCATATGTTGGGTGTGTAAAATAATTAGCCCTAAAGTATAATGTACACGCTTTCAAAGCATAAGCATCAAACGATATAGTGTAATCACCTGCCACATTGAACGAATAAGGCGCGACGTACCAAGCAGTATTCCAAGAATTGTTTAACTCCGCGGAAGTCCTACCCTGCTGCCCAACAATTTTTAATTCTGAATTTTCAATAGATAAAGTGTAATTATTATCTTGCGAACCCCGCCATTTAGACAAAGAATTTTCGGAAAAATCAGAATTAGCAAGTAGATTACGCCCACCGACTTGAACGGAGGCAATGCCATCATTGATGGCTTCCTCTACCTTCTTGCCTGATTTAAGAATAAAAGTACCTTTCAGATAAACATTTGTTCCATAAAAGCCAACGCCGGACAAAACTCCAAATACCGCATCGGTTATACCGCTCAGATTACCGGTACGCGTTATTAATTTGCCTGCGAGGGAAAAAGAATTGATAGCATCGTAATCGTCTCGATATGGTGCCGTGTCGCCAACAGCGCAATCGATCTGCGCCTTCTGACGGGTGGCAATGGTTCGGTTGCCAAGTACCGCCACATCATCACCCGGTGCAGGGGGTGCGCTACTGGCTTCACAATCTGTTTTCGATAAGTTGAAATATCCTTCTCCGGCAGATGTGACAAGCCGCCAGTAACGTTTTATAGACTTCCCTGTAAATGTCTGACAAAGCACTTGGTCACCCTGCACGAAATCATCCGTACTGTCATGTTCGCATTTCCAATAGGTCCCGCCATCGGTGACTTTCACCAGCTTTCCACCGGCTGCCGAACGAATGATCATCCCACCCTGATGAACAATTTTCTGAACGACCAGTTCGAAAACTGAAAATATCTTGCGAACAATCAAGTTGTCAATCTCCATATTCCAGTCACCATTGATGGCCTTATATATTTTCATGCCCTCACCGGAAAAACCGGAAACGAAACTTTCAGATGATATGTAGTCCTTTACAATTGTGCCCATTAATGTAGCCACATGCGACACATTGAGATCATACGAGTTGGTTAAAGATTGTACAAGCAAATTAAGCGTAGTAATCTTTTGCGAGACTGTTACGTTCTTGCCGGACACGGTTTCAGAAGCCGAGATATTCTTACCGGATACGGTGTTAGACGCGGTAACGTTTTCACCCGCCACACTTTCAGAAGCCAATACGTTTTTGCCGGATACGGTTTCAATGGCATCTATCATATTTGTCGAAACCGTACCTGTAGCATCTACATTCTGAGTAGATACGGTTTCAGAAGCCGTAATGTTTTTACTTGAAATGGTTTCTGTAGCGTCTATGCTTTGAGCAGAAATATTTTCTGAGATGGTTAAAGTTTGGCCTGTTATACCTTTAGTGGTTGTAATAGTATCAGCAATAATACCATTTTCTACTTCTAATCCTCCAAGTAACTTTAATAAAAAAAGAGTCGTATCCGGTCCAATCTTAGATAAGAAGTACTTTTTCAGTTCTTCAAGATCTATACTCTTATCCTTCAGAGCTTCATTCAAAAATGCGAGTACAGCAGCTACATGACGGTTAGAGACACTGTTTTTCAGTATCGCTTTGTCGATATAGTCTATAAGCTGGTCTATAACTTCCTGTTGTTGCTGCGTGCTCATATCAGTTGAATTCTTTGGTGAACTGTTCGGTGTGTATGCGTGGTGATCCGAAATCATCATCCAGCAAAGAATCGGTGTGATGGTGTTCTGATTCAGCAAAGCGCAATGTTAACTTGATGCTTTCCGGAACTGTAGCACGCGCTGCAGATGTCAGGTTGTCTGCAGTAGCGATAACTTTAATGTTACGTCCATCTAATCCCAGGATCTTGATATCATCCGAAGACAGCATATCAATGAGGTGCCCGAGTTCTTCCGGAGAGCGATATCCGGATTCTACTTTCAATGTGTCGGTCCCGGACTGGCGTTCGCGGGCTTCGACATAATCATCTACCAGTTCGTCATAGACAAAGTATGTTTCTTCATCCGCTGCCTTGTGCTCGATGGAGCCGATACCGGTGACCTCGATACGTTCGTACGCTCCGTATGAGTTTAAAAACTCAAGCAAGTAGCGTTCACGTGTGACTGTTCCGGGAGTGATCACAATAGTACATGCTTTCGTTTCTCCGGAGTAGACATCAAAAACAGATGCCAGGACATGATTAGTCTCAAAAAGATTCTTTCGGAGGCGATATAGGTTAAGTGCAACAGGATCTCCGGTTGTGCCGGGTAGAGGAATGTCAATCCCAGCAGCTACAACTTTCAGTTCTGCATCAGGGTAGATGAAGGGGATAGGCAACAGTTCCGTTTCCCGGATCGTGAAAAGGCGTCCGGTTCCACGGGTTGTTTGAAAGAAGTTTCCTGTAGAGTTAAGTAACTTCCAGGTAAATATATTGCTGTTTTCATCATTCAGCCGGCGGAGTGTCCTTTTGCTGACTCCACCGATCAGGGCTTTCAAGGTTAGCGTCACTTCTCCACCTTCCGTATTAGTGACCGTGATGGTGATATCCTTAGCTCTGCCGGTTGCACTGAGCAGCACATCTACGGATTCATTATATAAAGTAGTCGGTTGCACGATGGCGGCAAGTATATCCTGAATAAAGACAGAAAAATCACCCTCACCGCTACCGGTGTAAACGGTATTATTCCCTTCCTTGATTACATAAGTAGCCAAAGAAGTGGTATTGACTGACAGCCTGATCGGGTTCCCGGTCAATGCCATGGTTGCAGGATATATATTAGCGGTCAGACTCATAGCGGAGCATAAGTTAATGAAAGAATATTCTCAGATACGGATATCGTACACGCACAACAAATTGCCAGAAACACATCACGTTCCGGAGTGGGTGCCGTGAGGAATACAAACAGATCGTCAGCCATGGCAACGTTGTTGCCGGAGAACTGGCGATAAGCAGAGAGTAACATATCTGTGTTACTTGCTTGCGTGGCTGTTATGTTTTTGTTGCTAATCATACTGCAAAGATGGATTTAGATCGCGGATACTTAAAGGACAACTCAAATGCCGGTTGCCTGGATCCAGAGATTATATTTGAACTCGAAATGCACTCCCCCGTATTCTTTCTCTTCATAGATCGGAATACCGGTACTGGTATAGTTCTTGATAACTCTGATCTTATAGTAGAGATCAAAGCTATAGTTTACCTGTTTGATGAAATGGGTTCGCTTGTTATCGAAATCATCTTTGGTCGGTACGGTGAAAGGTATCTCAGCATCGGAGGTTTCGTCACTGACTTCATTCTTCCGGTTGACACCGATCCAGGTTGCAGGTGGTTTGACTGCAGTCTGCCATTGTCGGATCTGCTCGCCGCATACGGAATTGTAGACTGATTCCCGGTTATTAAAGAGGACCCATTTATAAAGCTGTGGTATCGTATGAATGCCTTGTTCCTTATCAAGATCATAAGGCTTGAGTAGTTTAATAGTCCGTAAATTTACGGTAGCCGGCAAACTGAAATGCAGCGGTAGCTGATACCTCTGTGTATCGACTAAAAGCCGTTGGCCATCAAGAGCGACAGGGGTACTAAAATCAGCATTCAAGAGCTGCTTGTGTTCCAGGTGTAATTTGGCTTCAATGGTGTGGTTAGCATGCCTCAGAATCGCATCATAGTCTTTCCAGAAGCGGTTGAATAATCCGTTTTCCCCGACGAATGTCATCGAGATATCATAGGTGTGCCCGTTCTTGTCAACAACCTGCCCGTTGGATCCATAACACCGGGGACTACCACAGGGGCGTGTTGTTGGCAGGGAGAAGCAAAAACAGAGCGGAGACGTGTTTTCTGACTTTTCCGAGAGATTGACATCAGAGCTTGAGATATTAGTGTACCGGTGAATCTTACCGAACAAATATGCAGGACACGCATAATTATCATCCGGAGCACTGGCTTTGATCGGCAGGCATTCATCTACTGACGATATATCTTCATAGTCGATGTTAGCTTCTTTATCCCAAGGAAAGAAGTCAGAGGATACAACACCGAGTTTTCGTGTCCGGAGATTACGTACGCAATAGGTCCCGTTACTCTGGGCGTAGCTCAGATATCCGTCATTATCCTGTTCACCGACAATGTACCCGTATGGCTTGAGAAACTTGTCCAGGGAGTCGGCTGCAGGAGAAGCGACTAACAGCGGATACGGGCCACTGATCGAAGTTGCTGCAGACAATTTCAATTGTTTGGGGGTGTTGTAATTCGTTATAGGTTCGGCGGCTTTCAGTTTAGACCAGTCTTGTGAAGCCGGAGAAGTGATAATATCCTTAATAAACCTGAGTCGTACAGTCTTTGTTTTTCCATCGACAAAGTAGACCATTCCAAAGCGGCAGTAAAGTGCCTGCAGGAGTTCGTTTATTGTGCAATCCGGCATGAGGTCCGAATAGTCGATAAAACCTTTGACACAACAGTCTGCAGCATTGTTGAGCACCACCAGGCGGGAGAGTTGCGGATGTGTGGAGAAAGGGTTCTCCGTGACATGATATCCAAAAGAGTTGAAGATATAATCAAGCAGCCAGGACACTTTCAGAAAAGGAGTGATCCCGTAACCAATGGGCACTGAAGTGGCGACAACTTCACTGTTCAGCAGATAGGTTTCTGTCCGGGCGGCACCGTTTAAATTGTATTTTTCACCTTCTTTGATGATGGAGTTTAGGTATTCCGGATAATACACGTCCGCATCATTTTCTTTGGTTTCCGGTATGGCTACGCAGATCTGGAAGACATGGAACGGAGTATCTGTCTTCCGGTCATTCATAATATCATCGAGGTAGGTGATAACGTCTTCAACTCCATTTTCCGGGCTGTATTTCGGCAGCCCTTCAAAAGACCGCAGGGTTACGGAGTTCCAGATATTATAGATCTCGGACTCGTCAAAGCCGATATTAGAGACAATGCCGGTACTGTGTGAGGCTTGCGTGATATTCATTTTTCCGACCCGGTGATAGATGCCATCGGATACGGTGATCCGCGCATCTTCAACCGGTGCCTGATCCGTATCCGTCCGGTTTATGTATTTAACCAGGCGCAGGTTGTTTTTAGATGACGGTATCGTGGCAGAGGTGGATTGCGATCCCTGGTCATTAAAGACAGGTGATGTATCTTCGATTTCAATATTGAAATCAGAAGGCAGGTCAAAAGTTCCAGATTGAGTAGTGATCTTTACTGACATGGCTATTTATTTTGTTTGGTAAATGCTTGCTTTGATTTTCGGTCCAGTTCTTCAGCGTCTCGCAGATCCCGGAGTACAACGTAGGCTTTCAGATGTTTCAAAGTGGCAATAAGCGAGCGCAGTTCTGCGATCAGTTGGTTGATCTTACCTTCATCTTGAGAGGTTGTTTCCGGGGTAGGTGAGGGGGGAGCATTGAAGGATCCTGTCTCCACCGGTGTGTAGTTTCCGGCAGCTCGTTGCGGTACCCGACCGCTCCGGGCATCTTGGATCGCATTGATCACCAGCGGATAATTAACATGCTTCTGCAGACGGGCGAGATCTTCCGCATTGATGATAAGTTCGTCTCCACGCTCTGATATCAGAGCCGTTTGGCGTACAATACCGGTAGGAGCAGGGCCGATGTAAGGTACATCCCGGTAAGTCTTTCCGTCTTCTTCACCGATAACGTCGTAGTTACCGGATGCCCACTGTCGAACGGTCACGTTGGCGGTTGGAGCCTTGTTCTCGGTATCAGTGGCAGAACTGGAGCTTTTCTTTCCACCGATCAGGGCTTTCAATCCGGCACGAGCTGCGGCAATCGTTCCACCGATAACAGCAGCCAGGGCCGCACCGGTTGCGATACCTAAGAAACCTTTGCTACCTATTTCACGGGCTTGAGCTTCTGCAATGGTGGTGATACCGATACCGGTTAAACGTATCAGTTCTGCGTCGATCATGGTGGTTAGTACATCAAAGACGATATCGACCATGGAGTCACCGAAGTTTGCCAAGGCGTTTTCCTGTCCGGCAATGACGTTGCCTATTGCTTCTCCGAAACTGTTGGCATACTGCATCATGGCGGTGTGCTGTTGTTTACCGCTATTCAGTTGTTTTTTTGCAAGATCTGCAGCGATCTTTGCTTCTCTGTCGGCTGCCTTTTTCCGTTCGCTAAGCTCTTCCTGGATACACTTCATTTTGAAGTCTAAAAGCTGCTCTTCGATGCTCTTCCTGGCATCGGCATCCAGCCCGGCAATCTCAAGAGAACGTTGCAGGTGCATGATGGCAAGTTGCTCTTTAGCGTCTTCGTAATCCTTTTCTGTATTCAGATTCTCATCACTTTGGGAGATGAAGAGTTCTTTCAGATCACGTTGCTGTTTCTGATAAAGTGTCTGTTCCTCTTCGATGGCCAACTCAACAGCTTTCTTTCGCTCCTGGATTTGTATGTCTCCGAGTTGTTTTTCAGCGTCGGCAGCTTCCGAAGTTCCCTTGCCGGCGATATTAATAACTCGTTTGAAATGTTCTTTCTTTAGATTCAGCATTCTGGTTTCGTACTGCTTTTCGGTTTTCAGTTCTTCGCTGTGTCCTTCCGCATATATTTTCTTGATATCTGCCTGTTGCTTATCATAGAGTATCTTTTCTTTTTCCAGGGCGGCTTTGCGGGCTTTTTCTGCTTTCTTTTCGTCTGGATCTGTTTTCGCTTTTGGCGTTGTTGGGGTTATTATGACTTCTGGTAAGACATTAGCAGGATCTTGTTTCTTTTTCTGGGGGGTACCGATAAACGGGTTCATCTCTTTCTTTGTATTGTTAACCCGTTTGACCATTTTTTCTATTTTTTCTACATAATCCTCTATTTCATTTTCAAGGTCGGTTACTGGCAAATAGCGACCTTTAAAGTTCTTGGTTCTTAAAACCTCCATAATAGAGGCAGTAGTTTCTTTTACTGAATGACCGCTTTCTATATATTTATCGACTGTAGTAGTGAGTCCCTGTAATAATGGATTAAGTTGAGACTCTGGTAATTCCTTTGCCAGTATTTCACGTATATCATTCATCTGCTTTATCCGACCTTCGAGAGTATCGCTATGTATAAAATCGATCTTTTCCTGAAGGGCTTTTTGAGCGAAGTTTTGACTCATGGCTTTATTGATATCCCGGTATGCCTGTTCGATATCTTTCAGAGTACTGCATTCGTTCAACAGATTAGGGAGATACTGCCCGTATTTAGTGTTGATTTCCTCGATGAGTTCTTTGCGGCGTTGGGTCTTATCGGCTGCCGACTTGGTAGCATCAATCAATACTCTCAGGTGCCGGCGCTCTTCCTCACTTTGTTCCAAAAAGGATTTAACGGCTTCTTTTGCATCATTGGTCCGGGTGGCAAATTGGTAGATAGCCATACCCGCACCAACAACCAAAGAGGCTATTAATCCGAATAGGTTACCTTTCATGGCAGTATTCAATGCTTTAAAAGCAGCGACGGCCATTTTTATGTTACCGGTTAGAGCATATTTTGCTATTGATAAAGCCAGTGTTCCGGCCAAAAGAGCTTTTTGGCGGATAATCGTCAACTGATCCGTTGCCAGACTTGCCAGTTTCGCTTCCCGAAGTTTGTTTTCATAGAATGCAGCTAACTTATTGGCTGTATAATAAGTGATGATTAGGGTGGTTAAAACGGAGATAGTTCCCATGTTCCGGGTGATGAAATCTACCAACCTGATAAACTTACCTCCCCAGCTCACAACACCGTTAATAGATTGCACGATGGCCGGGTTCAACTTCTCCATCAGGGCAATACCCATTTCACTCATCTTGTTTTTTGCCTGGTCAAGTTTGGCGGCTGCCGTGGCTGACTTGGTAGCTGCCTGATCGACGGCGACAGTGGTACCGGTGACAGCTTCGGTATAGTACTTTACCTTTTCCGCCTCGTTGATCAGCACACTGGCAACGTTATAACCTTCCTCTCCGAACTGTTTTTTTATCTGAGCTGCAGAGAGCTGTTTTTGCTGCAAGTTGTTGAGGGCGGTTTCTAATCCTACAATTTTAGGATTCGTTTCGTCAGCTCCGGTTTGCAGGGTGAGAAAGAACTTTTTCAGCCCGGTACCGGCAATCTCATCTTTTATACCCTTTTCGGCCAATGTCTCAATGGTACCGACTAATTGCTCTATGGGAATATTGGCAGAAGAAGCAGCAACTCCGGACTTTGTGACAGCAGTCGTTACCGATTCAACTCCTGCAGCACCGAATTTAGAACCTGCAGCCATAACATTGGCATACCTCGCCGCATGATCTGCACCGTCACCGTATTGGTTTAGTGATAAGGTTACAGCATCGACAGCGTCTTTTAAAGTCATTCCGGAAGCAGAAGCCAGAATAAGGGTTTGTTTGGTCACTTCGGCCAGAGCTTCTTTATTATCCAACAACTCCGGCTTGGCGGATCCTACTAACTTGTAAGCGTCCAAGATCTCAGTTGCTGACTGGCGGATCCGGATACCGCTTTCGTCCATGGTTGTGGATAATCTTTTCGCTTCCTGTTCCAGCCAGTTGACACTATCATCATCCAATCCGGTCAAAGCCTTTACATCGGCCTTGGCTTCTTCACGTTGGTTACGCTTCTCCCGGAGCTGGTTTAGCTTGAGTGTTACACCGGTGATAGCGGCAATGCCGGCTGTTACAATGGCGGCGTATTTATTAAAAATACCGATAGCCTTGCCGAAGGCTGTACCTTGGCAACCGACTTCTACACGCATAGCTTGTTGGGCACGTGTCACGGCTTCGGTTACACGACGGTTTTGTTCCAGGGCGGCAGTGTATTGCGTGGTTCCCGGTGTGGCTTCGCGCAAGTTCCTACGTACCTGTGCTTGTACGGCAATCAGTTTCGTGTACGAAGATCCGGACAGGTTGTTGAGCACCGCCTCGGTTTCCTGTACTTTGGCTTTGTAGTTCTGCAGGGTTCGGTTCTTAGCTTCCAGCTCTTTCTTTAGCTTCTTACTTTTACTCTCGTAGTTAGCTTCGCTTTTATTGAGATTGGCAAGCTTTTCTTCCAGCTTTTGGATAGCTGCTTCAACAGTTGCAGCCCCTTGCGCTGCAGGGGTACCGTCGATATAAATTTTAATGCTGCGGTTTAGGTCATTATTTGCCATAAGGTCAGGTTATTTATCTATGAATATTCTGGTAGCGTCGATCAGCATGGTGTCGAAATACCTTGTTACAATGTCGGCGAGTTCCGGGAGACGGTTTCGCACAACGGGATCAAACCATTCAAATGCGTTGCGGTTACCGGTGTCCTGGCTGGCATTCAGAGAATTGGGGTTTGTATGCTTTACGATTCCGGTACTTACTTCAATTCCGTTGATGTTTTTTAGCTTGGTCCAGTTGGAACCGATTGTTCCACCCTGGCTTCGCCCGGCTCCTTTATGGATGTAGATGCCATGGCGTGGAAATGAAAAGCCAAGTTGGTTAATGATGCCATATTTATCGGTGTAGGCTTTAGGGTGTAGTTCCCGGGCTATGCGCATACTTCGGGAGGCAATGGTAGCGCGAAGTTGTGCGGCTACGGAGTTTTGCCAGGCGTTAATAGCATTATTGTATTCTACCACACGGTCGGCGTCTTGAGCCATGGAGAAACGTTCGGTTTCGGAGATGGTTTCAAGGCGAATAAGGCTCGATCCTCCGGCCCCGGAGAGGCTGTTTTGCTTGCGCTTGGCTGCATTGTATCTTCGTGCTGCACTACGGGCGTCTCGGGTGTTTTTGTAGTATCCCATAGCTATGCATTCCAGATGGTTACGTCAATAAAAAAGTCTTCAGCTTCATGTATGGTGAAAGTGAGCATACAGCCGTAAAAGTTGTCACCTATCGGACCGATACCGTTGATTTGTGTATTACGATCAATGGCATAAGAGAGCTGCGGATCTTGGAATAATACGTTCCTGATTTGTTTGCATACAGGGCGGCATTCTTCAAAAGCGGAAGTGATGGTTTGAGGTCGGTCAGAGATCGTGTTCCTGGCAACGATGAAACTATATTGCAGAGCATCGTTTAAGCTGTCGCCTCCATTATCCCGGGAGTCAGATTCATAGCCATTGACAGCAATCAGGATCATACCGGTTACACTGGATAGCTTATCATCCAGGTTATACAGGTCTTCCAGTCCAAAGGCTTCAAAGAAACGGGGCTTTTCGGGTGTGTGACTGATAGACTTCAGTCTGATGGCGAGCTGTTCGCCGTATGAAAAGTGATTGTAGATGTCCATAACAACACAAGGGTTTAGGTTATGGATACAAAAATAGCCCGCATGGGGCGGGCTATAAAGGACAGATATTTAAGTGATGATTATTCGGGCGTTACCATAATAAGGAAGAGAAAAACGACTACTACGCACCAAATTACCTTCCAAAAAAACGACTTGGTTGTCTTGATCACACCGATACCGATGGTGACGATTCCGGATATAGCTAATATCGTTAACATCATTTTTCTTCCTCCTTTTCTTCTTCAGGTAGCAAGATACGAATTAATTCGGATAATCTTGCCGCTGCGAGTTGTTTTTCATCCATAGGGGTGGCAGGATCCAGCAGGGAACTAACGAGTTGTAGGGCTTCTTTGCGTTTCATTGGGTACCTCCTTCCGGGATAAAGGTTGATAACATGTCTTGCATGCATAATAATTCTTGTGCAAGTTTAAGACGTTCTTCAGCATTGCCGTAACATTCGCCGTTAACGACACAGTAAAGAGCTTTACGTATGGTGGTGTTCCATAATTCTGCGCCACCGGTTTGCAGCCCGTTGACACACTCGACGACTCCTGGAGTGAGGGTTATGTTATTTGCCATGTTCGCCTCCTTTCTCAACAAAAGTGATATTTACACTGCCACCATTTAAATAGATGGAAATCGATTTGTCGCTGCGAGTAGCGCGGATGCGTTTGCGACCAGAACAGAGTTCGATACCAAGGTTGGCGAAAATTTCCCGAACCTTATCTGCGGAGATGTAGCGTCCGCAAGGGGACTGATTTTGTTTTTTCATTTTGATGAACTGTTTAGCATTTCGGCAATTGTAGAACACAAGAACGGCCGCCATTTCCCGTGTCGCTAAACAGTTCATCAATTAACCCCGGAGAGCAAAAGAAGAATGGGAAAGGCAGCCGCAATATTTTGTATGGGCATAAAAAATACCCATCATAATGAGCAAAATCCGTTGCTCTTCTCGGTATCATTAAGTGATAAACTGTTTAGCATTGCAAAGATGGGGAGAATAATTGTAATAACCAAAAAAGTTAAGAAGGATCATATCGGATAAAATTTTATGTTGTTTTCACAAAGGCGTGTGTAACCGAAATGATATGTTTCAATTTATTGTTTATATGGAATTTATTTTTATGATAAGTGTTCTTGTCTCTATTATGATATCGTTACATCTTTTTTTTATTTCAGGAATATCCAATTTATTAGTATATTCATTGGGGCCGGAGAAATCCGTAGCTTTTTCATAAAGGTTAGTTATGACCTCTCTAATATTAGTAGAAATATTTTTTGATAAATTCATTATTGAAATTGTTTCGCTAAAGCGGTTCTCGATTGAATATAGAGTACTGAATTTAGAGGATATATGCATAATATCAACAGAAGTAGAGGTCTCAAATATATCCTCTATCTCATGAATATTTCTTTCTATTTCTTTTAAATCTCCAATCAAAAATTCTTTTTGAAATCTGTTTTCAGTTAGTTTTTTAGATATAAACCATCCTACCCAAATCGTTACAATTGCAGAAGTTATCATGCTGATATAATCTATGGCATTGACCTGATAACTAATATTGTTTTTAACCATTATTCCTATAAATAAAATAATATAGTGGATGAAAATAAAAGTTATAGCTATTGTTAATAGAACTAGTAATAGCCATTTAATTATACTCATTTTTTTATCCATATTTGCTGTTTAATGTAGTCTTCCACCCATTTGAAATTATTGGTATGAAAAATAATCGTATTATTTACAATATCTATTCCTTTTTGTCTAGCCAACTCTCCGAAAGATTGATCCAAAAAAGAACGAGGATATGACATGACGCCATCTAAATATATATGTAACTTTATACGATTCTTGTATGCTACAATAAACTTTGGTAACAATAATGCTTCATAAAAGTCTTCTCCAGAAAAATCACCTAGAGCTTTCCAGCGACCTCCTAAAGTACGACTGTAATCATTTGCTATATTTATAGAGAATTCTTCCATGTAATAAAATTATGTTTATTAATAGTCCATGAATAATAAGTTCCGGCAAAATTGGAGATACGTTTTACTGTGTACTCCCCATTCTTATACTGCAAAGATATATGATTTGTTACTAAAAAAAAATCTGATATCCAACCTTTTTGCACATTTTCCCATATAAGTGGTAATCCATTTCCTCTACCTGGTTCTTTAGTTGTAGAGCCTAATTTTCCCTCAAATGCATCTAATATCATATATTCTTCTGTATCTGACTGATTTATGAATCCTTGATTTTTATATGAATTTACAATACCTCCGCCCATATCTACAAAAACATAATGCATATTAGTTTGGTTCGGATCTTTATATCTATGCATCCACCAATTTATGTTTTTCTTCATGATTCCATGTTCGGCAGCATTTCCTACTAATTCTATTAGTAAATCATATAGAGGTTGATATATTTCAGGAATTGAAATAGCCTTTAATTCAAGAGTGAGGTTAGTTATAAATTTAACATCAATGTTAGATGAAAACTTAAAATCTTTATTTTTGATAAATGCGAAGTCTGGATGAACAATAGGAATATATTTTCCTATCTTTTTATAAATATCTTGGTATTCTTCATCGCTAATTAAATCTGAATAGATGTCTTTAATAGGTTTGGGTAACCATACAAACATTTTATATGAAAAATCATTCCTTACTTGGAAGCCATATTTTGCTAATAATTTATCTAGTTCACTAAATTGTGCAAAATAAATAACTTTAGCTTTTGCTATATGTTCTCTTTCAGTTATTGCGAGAAGTACCAATAATGATGCTTCGTCTATTTGCTGAATATTAGAACAGTTGATTGTAACCTCTTTGTCATTATTTTGTGCTAGTATTTCAAAGAATGATGTAACTTCTGCTATTGAATTGTGATTCATAATGAATTTTTTAGGCATATAAATCTGCTTCCTTCTTGAATTTACATTAGAGAAGAAGATAATCAGAATGAATAGACTTATAATAACTAATTCCATTTATACATGATAAATTTTCTATCAAAATATGCCTAAATATATAGTGAAACTTTAATTTGATTTTATACTGAAAAAAGATTTATGTCTTTATTCTAAATTGTAATACTATGTTTAAAGGCAGGGCTAAATTAGGCATTAACCATTACATAACAAAATAAAAACTGTATTTTTACTGATTGCGGAATGAAATAATGTAAAATATAGATTCCTATTTATGGATTATTTATCTGATTTGTTAAAGTAAGTAAGCGCAGCTATTGCTGTTGTTATGTAATTTTTCATCTAATAATATCCCTTTTCTATAAACTCCGTATTGATATCATCAATTACTGATATAATAGTTGAATAAGCGGTAGCAATATCTCTTAGAACAGAGGGATTGGGATGTTTTGGGTCATTTCGTTGATAGGAGATTACAGAAGTAGAATTTAGTATTAATATACTTGGATTAAAATTTCTTTTTGCTCCATGATGAGGGATTTGAACTGTACCTAATGATTTTAAATACTGATGCAGTTGGACTTCTAAACGTCGTATGAGTTTTTGAGTTTTCATGATACTGGCACCACAATATAAACAGTACGAGTCAACTCTATCATAGTATAGAAATGGTGAATCCCTTATCAAGATGTGCCCAAAGGTATAGTGAAACCTCAACCCGGTTTTACAGATTGCATCTTGAAAAGGAATTCATGTTCTGACTCTAATCTTTATAACATATTTTAGAGCAGAAACTAAAGTAGGGATAAAGATTACATAACAAAATAAAAGCGTAGATATTAGTAGCTTCGATTTTACTTTTAACATAAGCATCCATCGGAAATATCTATTTTTACCTTATATTTGTCGGCATAATTATAATAAACATGTTCGATTGTATTAGAAATATATTAGCTTTTGCAAGTACTTTTCTAGTGATAAGTACTAGTACAATGTTGCTGATACAAGGACTCGTATGCTTCGTGAAATGGGATTGGACATGCAAAAAAAGTACTGATTATAGAATTGTCATAATCGGTGTTTTGGTAGCTTTATTGCTTATTCCTTATTATTATTTTCCAGCTTGACTAATAATTGCGCCTGCCTTCGTTTTTGGCATTCAGAATTTCAATTATTGGTTGCATATCTTCAGGAGTCTTTATTTGTAGAGAATCCATAGCCCGTGCAGCAGCTTTTACTAATTCTCTATCGGCTTTTCTATCAAGATAATCATTAATTACTCCACCTATGCCATTAGTATAGATATCCAATCCATTCTCTCTATTAAATTTTACTCCTCCACCAGTTAAAATAGTAGTAAACAAACCGAAAAGTAATAACTTTCCAATTCCTTTGGTTGATAATCGTAACCATCCGGGAGATTCCATTTGGACTTTCATGACCAAAGGCTCTTCTGAGGAGATACCATGTTTTTGACAAAAATCGTCAATTAACAATGAAACAGCTTTCAAATCGCAGAAATCATCCAATGATACTTCTTTTTGGGTCCGAATTTTTAGAACCAAGTTCATAATATCCTCTTTAACGTAGCAGTCGTGAATCACACTGTCTATATAGGGAGCATAATTACTTACATCGGATAGAATATGCCTAGAATTAAACATTAATTGCAAGGTAGGGGGCAGGGTTGATCTTCTACCAAAATATTTCCATTCAATATGCCTTCTTTTCTTGAAATCGCAATAGTGTTCGTCATCAATGATAGGGGTGGTTTCCTCATACATGTTTCCGATAACAGTACCTATTGCAACGTGAGTAGCACCTGAAGATGGAATAATGACAACGTCACCTTGTTGTATCTCACGAGTAAAACGTAGAATTTGAGCAACAGGATAACCGGAATTTCTTATATTAGGATAGCGGTGATGAAACATCGCTTTTAAGGCTTCTTTGGCTGCATTATCCGTTTCTGGCAAATGTTGTAGGTCTTCCAATGATATATTATTGTACCCAATAGCAACATAATTTCCTCTTATAAACTCTCCGTAATAAGTACCCCCCATGGTACGTACCATCCAGTAGTTCTGCTCTTCATTCAGATTTTTTAAATCGTCTATTAAATCTTCAAAATTGAAATACTCCATTTGAATAGAAAAATAGAGTTTACTCTTCACAACGGGGCATGTTGTTACAAAGTAAACTCCATTAATCGCGATTTATATCTTTTACAATTAAATCCGTATGCCCCACGTATTTAATGTAGTTATTTCTTGTATTGCAAAAGTAAGATAAGTTGTTGATAGAACAAAATAAAAGCGGAATTATTTTTATGTTCCGCTTTTATTTGATAGATATTATAATTAGAAGTTTGCCACTTCATAATATTTAAAGAAGTAATACATAGCAACCTTATGCCATTTGGTCAGATCCTTATCTCCGGAGAGGACAGAAGACACAGTGCATTTATCAATGCCGGTGTAGTTACTCAGATGCTTGGCTTTTAAACCAAGTTTGTCCATGCGTCCTTTGATCCAGTCAACGGTGATGTTATCGATATCCTTACGGTCGAAGTTAACTGCGGATACGGTCAGTTTCCAGTCTTCGGGGATCTCGCCTTTAAACATTTCACGTACACGTTCAGTCAGTTCCTTTTTAGAGAGAAACTTGTCGTTTACCAGATCCTTTTGTTCGGCACGAACAATCAAGCGTCCTTCTGAGTAGGAGACGATTTCAATAACGATGTGCCCATAACGGCGGTACTGCTTTGCGAACTCTTCAAGTCGCTTTTTAACCTCTGCAGTGAGAGGGAGTAATTCTAAATTCTTCATGTTGCATCAATTTACGATTTGACAATCGGGTTAATATTCATTTTAAAAGGTGGGGGAAAATCCCCCACCAGAATCACAATTTGATAAGTTCCAACTTCTTTATGTCGAAAATGGCAATCTGCTTATTTTCACGCCCGAATTGCTTTGCTTCTTCAAGGTTGGTGAAAATCCGGACACTGTCAAAATAGAACTGTTCGTTCTCTTCATTCAGCCATCCGCCGACTTTCTTTTCGTGCATAAAAGCATGGTTAAGAACTCTTTCCAGTCCTTCTTCTCCGAAACTGTCTTGTGTTTCGAGGTAGGCGACTGAAATACCTCTTGTGACCTTTTTTAAGGTTGTCAGGTCAACCGTGAACCCCGTAGGGTTCGCCTTGGCTATCTCGAGAATAGCCGAGATTAATTGTTCCATAATATAAAGAACTTATGCGGACGTCACCCGCGTTTGTTATGACTCTGCAAATATATATAAAAGTTTGTTACTGACAAACTTTTATTCTCTATATTTTAGTGGTTTCTTATTTTTTCTTCCAGTTCGTCATGCTTACGAACTGATTCATCCATGCTGTAAAGAGCATCCATCAGGTTACCTTTCCGGACGGCGTCTTTCTTTGTCATGTCGGAGTTGGCAAGGGTGTCCAGTAGGCGTAGCTGAGAGTCAAAGACGTTGTTCCTGATGTTGCATTCTTTGCCGGAGAAGACACGCGGGAACTGATCTCCTAAATTAATCAGGCAACCGGTGATAAACCAATACATGACTATTTTCTGTGTATCCGGCAAATGGCGAAGCAATGCGGCGTCTTTATCCAGGCGATTGATGTCGAATGTTTTTCCACGGTACCAGAGGCAGGCTAACAGATGATTAATCTTCTGCGGATCTTGCCGCATGGCGTCCCGGTAGGTCTGCATATAAATAAATTGTTCGAATGTGATATCGTACAGACCATCATCAGGTCCGATGAATTTTTGCATCCGGATACGTAGAGTAGGATAGGGGTTAACAAAACGATCCGGCTTGATATAGTATTGTGGAGCAATACCATATCTTTGGTTTTCCCGTTCAACCAAGAAATGGAATAGATGGGCCAAGCTGCAAACTTCTTCCGGAGTGAGCAGGTATTTCTTTCGGCGAACACGAAAGCTCACATTCTCGCTTTCTTTACCGACGGAGATACGCACCTGATCACCATAGATCTTACGGTGTCGGCTGACATGTGCCTTTAGGCAATACAGCAGCATGTAGATTTTAACTTGCTCAATAGAAACATCGTTTTGCGTTAGTTTGACCAGGTATGCCATATCTTTATTGCTCAGTTCGTCCCATCTTTCGGGTAGCTGATACTTGTCATCGTAAATCTGTATTTGATGCATAGTTATGATATTGAGGTGAATACTTTCTTTTCCTTAGAGTTAAAGTTTATGGCCGTAGATGGCTTGTTTACTCCCAGATCTTCAGCGTTGGCATTCAAGAAGCTGTTTATCTTACCGGAATAATAATCGGCTTGTTGGGCGAAGAAATTGTCTGTTTCCGTGCTGTCCTGATAGATTGGCCGGAGAACCGGTTGATATTCCGGAGTACCGGATCCGGTTCGTTCCTGGCGTGAAGTCTGCGAAGTGTACAGCTCTGCAGATTTGTTCGCCAGGTACCGGATTACATATTCCTGCAGGATCTTGAACTTTGCGTCCTGGTCAGTCATGGCCAATAGCCGGTTATATAAATCATCCGTCAGCATTTCTCGAACATGGCGTTCCTGAAGCTGACGGATAGTAGGCAGCATGGTACGGTAGGTTAGGGTAGAGTAGTCGATATTCACTAACCCGATATCCTGGTATTCCTGAGCTGACCGGATGAAACACGACACTTGGTTAGTGATACTGATATGATCCGCATAATCCGGATATTTCAATTTGTTGCGCTCCAGATAATCAAGCAGACGATCAAGAGCCTGCATACCTCGATAAAAGAGACTAACCTTTGCTGCGGCGATTTTTGCTTCATTGGCAGGTGAACGTTTACCTTGTTCGTTTTGAACCGTTATACCGCTATCTCCGAAACTGATACCAAGTTCATCGGTAGCGAGTGCAAGAGTGAGCGGACCGAGGCAGCGCAGGATCTTGTCTTTGAGCATTGTGTCTTCGCCGGTACTGGCGATATCAATGATCACATTGCCGACTTGTGGCTCGATGTAGATATCGAGCGCATCATTGATATATGGCGATACGGACTCATAAGGTATCGCTGCATTGATTTTGACAACCGTTTTTAAGGTTTCAATGTCGGGGATGATAGTACTCATTTTTCTTCTGTTTCTGGGGTTAAACCTGTATTCTTTATTGCGCCTGTTCCCTGATCTAATGTCGTCAATTGGCAGTTTGTGATGGAGAAGTAGATATCTTTCGGCCAGTCATTGATTGCCTTGGCAAAATAAAGCGGCTCCAGTGTGGCTTCCTGATACATTTTCATAAGCGCTTGTTCGATGGTAAACAGTTCCCGGGCCTCTGTTCCATTGATACTTTTTCCCTTGCCTGGTGATGCACCGATAATTGAGGGATGCACGCCCATGGCGTAACAGATGGTGTTACTTACTTCTTCGCTGTCTTCGATATATTCGCCGCCGATCTGTTGGTTGGTCAGTGCGGAGATGATGATATCTTTGTCCTCAAATCCTTTGATCTTGTCGTAGCGGAATTCTGCAACAAAGGCTTTACCGGCATTTTCTTCACCTGCCAAAAAGTCGTTCATTTCCTTCAGGAAGTCTTCACGGCATTGGGTCTTTTCGTCGTCGGTAGTGAGGTTTTTGGCCTTATAGAGCTTTTCCCAAAATGTGTCTTTTATGTAGATTACATATCGCAAGGTCATTTGATTTTTTATCAGGGCCTTTTTATATACCGGTATGGCAGAACTGAAGTCATACCATCCGGAGGCAAAGACAGACCACCAATATGGGCGGCAATAATAGAACCGTCCGGGCGTATTGATACGAATGTTGTGGATGAAGTTACGTTCTTTGCATACTTCTTTTTTGCCGTCTTTATTCGGCAACTTTCCCATACGTACTTTCAGGTCCCGCAAAGGGCTTTGCCTGTCGAGCAATGGCGTTGCGATAACGTCGGTGGGCGTACCTTTATTCCATTCAGCCGAATAGCCATGCCATTCGCTTTTTCCGGTTTTCTCATCGATCTTGCTGATCCGCGAACAAGTCGTCTCTTTCGCTTTGATCTGCACAATTTTGGGCGGATTATTATTGTCACACAGATATTCGACGTATGAATCGTAGAAGATTGCCAAGTCATTGGCGACTTCGTGCCGAATGAGCGCGTAGTTATTGTTTTCGATAAATTCAAAGATATCGGGGTACTCTTCCGGAAGAACTTCTTCTTTAACGATTTTATTGGTACCGGAATCCCGGTACTTACGGTAGACCATTACTCCATCACCGTAGATAACTTTGTTCTTAAACTCGACATTACTGCCTACGGTGACGTTATGACCTATCTTTTTCATGATGTCGTACATCATGTTGTTAGTGCGGCCACGGGGCACAAATTCTATGGGTGCGCTCTTGCCTTTAGGTACGACTGGAATGGCGTTAGTCTCCCTATCAGTGACGATATCGCTGTTATCGCTGAACTTTATAATATCCTTGCCGCCTTTAACGACTCCGTATGTACTATATCCAGGCTTTTTAAGTTCTACTTTTTGCATTAGAAATACACTTTGAGGTTATTAATCCGGGTAATTAGGCAGCGGCGGATCTTTCGAGGGCTGCTTTCGCCTGCAGGCAGTACGTTGATGGTGCTGCCTGCACTGTGAAAAGATGTGAGTACAGCGCGTTCGTAAGTGACAAGCTCACCGGTACTACGTTTACAATACTGTAATGAGAACTCAACTGGTCTTCCGTTCCGACGTTTCTCCATGATCTCAGTGATCTTACTTTGATGTATGCGATCTAACATATAGTATGATGCCTATAATGATGGATAATAAGATGATGCCGATGGCTATACTTCTTTCAATACCTGTTCCGGACTCTGTTTGCTTTTGGCTCTCCTGTTGAGTGTATTCGTTCGAGGATCCTGTATCTGTTTTCTGATATGATACAGAGTCAGATGTTTGAGACGAAACATTCTCTTGCTGTTCAACCTGCTTCCGGATCTCGCTCCCCTCGACTTCCAGTTTAGATGTTGGGGATAGACCGGTAGTAGGATCCGCAGGCTTCGATGTGTCGAAGTGCCAGGTGATCTTCCATTTATTACCGTTGATATCGGTTTGCGTCTGGGTTTGGCTGGTGATGCTGCCATGAGCTTTGCTTGATAGTCTGACACTAACGCTATCTGTCTGTTCAGATACACGCACAGAAGAATGGTGAGAAGCAGAGCGACAATTACACAGCAGTAGGGCAATAAGTATTGCCAGGCTAATGGGCTGCACATAGTTCTTTAGGCTTTTCGTTTGGTACATGATAGATCCGTACATTTATAAGGCTTAAGTTCATTACAGAGCTTCCGATTGTTATCTACTTCCGATTTAATCTTTTCGATTTCAGAGCGTAGTTCCTTACGTTCGGAGCGCATATCGTTAATGTCTACACGTAAGTCATTGATAAGACCTTGATACACATCCTGCATAGCTTTCATAGCATTGGCTTCAGCTTGCTTTTTGGTGTACTTCATGGTGATGATAGCTGTCAAGAATGACACAAGACCACCACCTAATACGAAAGTTAAGATTGTTTGGGTTAATGGGGTCATAGCTTCTTTTTTTATGCAAATGTATCACCTGGGTACGTGTCTGTAAAGGACAGGAGCGCAGCCCGAAGGCATCAGGGAGGTACCCTACGCGAGGGGCGTTCTGAGGGGGGGTAGTGTAGCATATTAGAGGAAAAAAATCTTTCGGTCTGAAACTTTTTCTCAGGGCGATGCGGGGTCTTCCGACAGAAAAAGGGGAAAATTTTCCCCTTTTGAACTCCTTTTTTGCTAAGGTACAATTACTTAGATTTTTTTTCATGGGAATACCATGAGATTAAAAAAAATCGCCCGAAAAATGCACCGGCACAAACTTTTGTCGTGATCGCAAGCTGTGACGAAAGTTTGTGCCGGTACATTTTTCGGGGTTTCCCCCTCACATTCACGCCTTTGGCATGAAAGAGAGGTAGAGCGGTAAGCGTAGACGCTTCTGTAATCTCCGTTTCTTTTCCGGAACTCCCTTATCCTTTCCTATCGTGCACGGCATATCTCGCCTTTTGCCCCGCAAATGTAGGTCACCGGTCTGAAAAGCAAGATTAAACGCTGTTTCGGGCAAAAAATCTCCACCTTACAGGTAGTATTCAGGCGTTCCGTTTTCCCGAAAATCTTGCTGTCATTCATCCTCGGCACCTCAATTATTGCGGTATCAAAAGGCGAAACATACCGCGCGCGACAGGCGACGGAATAAAAAAAAGTCGTTCCGGGAAACGGAGAAAATTCAAAAAAGGCTCACACCCGACGGCTCAAAGTTCAAGAATAAACTAAAATCTAAAGTTATGGCAGCAAAAAGAAACATTCCCGAGGCATGGAAACAACAGTGGTCTAAATTCATGTTCAACTTTTTTGATTATTTACCTACAAAGTACGAAGCGAACAAACGTGAATGGGCTATCAGAAAGATGATATGGGACTTTAAAGACGGAAAGCGTAGTGTATCAGTGGCGGAACTGATAGCAAAGAAGTTACGGTCACAGTTTGGCGCAGATTGCGAAAATGTAACGTTCGTATGTGTTCCTGCAAGTTCTGCAGAGAAAAACGAAATCAGATACAAGGTATTTGCCGAGGAAGTGGCACGGCTAACAGGCTGCAAGAACGCATACGGGGCAATCACTATCGAGGGCGGACGTATCGCCATTCATGAGACGAAAAGTAGCAAGACGGTGCAGGGCGTTGAAGTAGTCAACTTTGATCAACTCTTTTTCAAAGATAAAAAGGTACTTCTTTTTGATGATATACTAACGCAAGGGCATAGCTACGCCCGCTTTGCCTGTGCTTTGGAAAAGATAGGCGCAGAAGTATTGGGAGGCTATTTTTTAGGAAAAACGATATTAGGAAACAATTAAAGCTGGAAGATATGAAAAGAAAGTGTGACGCAATACAGTTGTCTCTGTTTGATAATGATTACAGGGATAAGACGGATAATCAGCTAATTAGCGAACTTACGAATAAAGTGGATATGGTTTCGGATATGTGGGAAGGTGATTATAGATTAGAGAAGCTGTTTAACTGTTTGACACCGCAACGCAGACGTATAGCGTCAGCAGCCATAGAGTTATATAAACGTAAAGAAGTTAAAAAAAAGGGAGCAATTATTATTCGTAGCAGTGCGGATATATATAATATAATGCGTCCTGTTCTCGATGATTTACTTAATGAAGAATTTTGGATTATTGCGTTAAATCTGTCATCTCGTGTTATCATGCAGAAAAGAATATCAATAGGGGGAATCGATCAGACTTGTGCGGACGTACGGCTAATTATGCGGGTGTTAATCGAGGCAGGAGCAACACAATTTGTAGCGGTGCATAACCATCCGAGCGGGAACCAGAAGCCGAGCAATGCGGACAGAAAGCTAACAGAACAGCTAAAGAAAGCAGCGGATATATTTAATATTCGGATGATGGATCATGTGATAATAACCAATCAGGGATATTATAGCTTCTGCGATGAAGGACTCTTATAACGGGGTGGGCGTGGGTGGCGCCCATTCCGTTTGCTCGCACGCTCGCAAACGGAATGGGACCCGAAGCGGTATTTATGAGTGATTTTTACGTTCCTTCAACCACGTAGGGGCGGTGGGTTATTCATTTTTTTAAGAAGTAGACTCCACCGGATCCGCTGTTAGGCTCACGGAAGAAGAAGTTCATTCCAAGCCAAAGAGTATCAAAAGCATCGGTAACGTGTGTTTTGAACTGATCAGGTGCATCCGGCGTGTCTTCAGTCCCTTCAGGTGTTTTGTCTTTTTCAAATCCATTCTTTCCCTGGCGAATGCCTGTTTGCTCCATAGCTATTTTGAGGAATTCATTTTGATGCAGGTTTATTTGGATCCAAAGAAATTCCGGATCTCCTTTTAATGTACGGTCGATATTCAGGTGTTTCCAATCATGTTTTGCCGCTTGGCCGATAAATTCCATAGTAACATTATAATTATTTTCTTTAAATATACGTTCGATCACATCGGCATAGCTTTCGCCACTGGTACCGGTTTCCCAGGTAAATGTGTGATCATAGTAGACTACTATCTCGTGATTGAACTTCGGGCGGTAATAGTCGGCTACCTGTTTGACAAGATCCTGCAACTTACTTGGTGTTTTGACATAAAAAGACTTCAGTACACGCATGGTATTGCCATCTTTTTGGGCGACAACAGCGGTAGATATTGAGGCGTTGGAGTCGAAGGCGATGTGCAATTCCTTGCCGAAGTCAAGATCACCATCCCCGAGGCAACCACAGGATGCAAGTTTTCCCCAATTACTGCCGAGATCCCGGAGCCGCCCGCTATCATTCGGTATGTAAAAATGTATGTTATCATCCAGAGCGGAATAAAACCCGTTCGGGACCTGGAATAGTCGTTCGTTTAAGAAAGCGGTACGCCAGATAAGTGGAGGTGAATCCCGGTGCATCTGCCAAATGTAATCCTCTCCTAAAACTTCAAGATTGTCGAAGACATCATATTCACCGTAGAATATGGTGTACTCACGCTTTTTCCCTGGTTGTGGTTTGACTACCGGCTGAAACTTCCGTGCAAGGTCGAGATCCCGGGACAGTTCTTTGATCATCCGCAGAGTGTGATCGGTCATCGGTTTGCGCTTGTATGCTTGCAGTTCTTTATACAGGCTACGAATGAGATTGATGTGAGGCGGTGACATCTCATCCACCTTGTCTAAGATCCATTTACCCAGTGAAGCGGTTGGCATATCGCTTGAATAACAAACACTGTGATGGTGTGGGCAGTGGCCGAAATACTGTTGGTTGCCGCGATTGGCAGGATTTACCTCACCTTTTATTTTTTCGTAGGAGAGAAACTTTGCTTCAGGACCTATCACCCAATCCAGTGACATTGAATTGGCAGACATGGCTTGGTTAAACGATAGGATCACCATTACGGTGCCGTTCCAGAAGTGGAAAGCATTGCTCCACCCTTCCCCCACAACAGGGCGTACCGGGTCAGCAAAGTTCATCCATGAGGGTGCTTTATGGCCGACAACATAATGAATGTTTTGATAATAGCCCCATTCTGCCAGAGCCTTGCAGATTGCCGGCAGGGTATTGCCCCAGGCTTTGGCATAACTGGGCGATATCAGACCGCCCAGAGAGCCGGGCATCTCCCATACATTCCGGAGAATGAACCGGGCGTCGATACCTTCAGATTTTCCGGTACCGCGAGAAGCGATGATATATTCATCATGTGCGCTGATGGCCATTGCCTGGCGCTGCATCTTATTAAAGAACTTCTTCACGACCTCGAATTGTTTCATCCGGAGATCATAAGCTGATAATGGGGTAGGCATTATTCGTCCTCCTCTTCGTTGATAATCTCAGCGTCGACCGCTTTACCTTTCGCCATGCTGCGGGCGAGTTCCCGCAGTTCCTTGCGGCGCTCTTCCAGATTGTCAATAGGTTCAAGTCCTTCCAGGATGGTGATATCATCCGAAGGTTCAAAAGATGGAGGGATCATTCTTTCGAAGTCGAGCCGGTTATCTTCCTTGTCCGCCATGGTGTACTTTCCGATCTTGTCCAGGTTAGCGGCGGCACCCTTGGCATCTCCGCTGTCAATCGCAAGCTGATAGCCTTTTTTAGCACCTTCGACGATCATGTATCGGTACCAATTCTTTGCGGCAAGTTGTATATTACCTACCAATCGGTTAATCATGCTGATATCCCGGTAGGCTTGTGACTGAGAGACAGGTGTGGCGTTTCCGCCACATCCGTGCATGAGAAAGTTAACGAGTTCTGAATCTTCCACCAATGGACTATCCATTTTCTTGGCGACACAAAGTATCATGCGTTCCCGTATCTCTTGTTCCCGGGCGGTGAGCATTTGTTCCGCCTCGTCTCTGTCTTTGTATAAGGCGCGTTCGATACGTTCGTATGTGGTATCTTTTTTAGGCATAGGCTATTCGTTGACTATCTGTTCACGCATATATTTATCGGCAAGTGGTTCGGCTGCCGGACTACCGGCTTTTGCCAGCTTAATAACTGTCTGGCGCAGCTCGTATTTGGTCTGCAATCGCCCTTGGTGGTAGGCATTATAAATAGGGGTTTGTCGATGATTTTTGCAGATATCACAGAAGTAGTCTCGCTGATCAGCGGCGATATCCAACAAAATGGCTATTTCCGACGGTGGTAATAATGCGGCTGACATGCTGCGTACCTGGTTTAATTGTTCATCAGTTAACTGCATAGCTCATAGCGTTTTCGTAGGCTTGGTTAAATGTCTCGGAGAAATAATCGAAATGGGATCCGGCAGTAAAGTAAACCCCGGCTTCCCAACGGTGGTTAAGATTCAGGTTGGCAGATCCGATAATACCGAACTTGTATCGCTCATTTTCGACTAACAAAACTTTAGCATGGCAGGAATCTATTCGTATTTCCGGAGAGATGTTTGCAGCGAATAAAAGCAAATCTATCTTGTGCCGTTTCACAGTGGTATCGAGCAACATCCGCAGGCTGGTTATCTGACTTTCTTCGGTCAGAAAGAAGAGTGACCGTAGACTGTCTTCCGAGATGCTGAATGTAGCTATCCGCACACTTGCCGGCCCGATGGCAGATAAAAGAGTGGGCAACACTTCGTGTATTGCCCATTCTCCCTTGTGCATGAACGGTTCGATAGAGCCGGGACACAATGCAAGCGGAAAGTTATCCTGAAACTTTTTCACCTGATATTTCCTTTTCAATTTCTGCCAGTTCTTTTTCGTATCCGGCAATGCGGCTCATTGCATTGTCGTACACGACCTGACGACCGTCTTCTTTGGCTTTATCGGCGGATCGTTGACTGTTGACAATGTTTTGCTTCAATCGTTTCACATGCCGCGCTAATTCAATGCCACGTACAACCGGGTTATCGCTGAATACCGGGCGTTTGGCATCCAGGTTCAATGTTCCTTTACCTTCGGACCAGGTGTCGATAGCTTTCCAGAGTCTCCGGCGCTCATCATCCAGTTTGCAAAGTTCTTCAGCCAATGTTTTTCGGGCTTCATCTTCGATGTCCGGGTTAGCAATGTCATTGTGCAGGCTGGCGTATAGAGGCGCTATTTCTTTGATTCGGGCGTATGCTTTTTTGATGGATGTCGGCATAGATGCTTCTGTCACAACCTTTACACCGGGGTTGCTCAGTGCGTCTACTTCTTTGCGAAGCTGTTCCAGTTCTGCACGGTGTTCGTCAATCTGTTCCTGAAGCTCTGAGATATCACCGGTATTGTCGCTCCCCTCTAGGTCTTCAATTCGTTCCGTTAACTCTTCGATCTGTTGCTCATGCGTTGCGATGGCAGCAGTTCGTTTCGTCAGTTCTTCCGTGCGTGCCTTTTCGTCTACCTCTTTGGCTTCGATGATAGACTCATTTGCCGCCGGATAAAGTTCCGGAGCTTCGCGGATCTCGCGGGATATCCGTGTCAGGCAGTTGATCAGTTGGGTAAAGTGCGGATCGAAGATATGAGGATTTGCCGGAGCTGCAGCAAAATAGACTGAATACTTTTCTTTTTGCACTTGCTTGGCAAGTGCGTCAAAGAGGGCTACACCGTCAGCGTATTTGCGCTGACGGTTGCCTAACCAATTTATTAATTGTTCGTTCCTGGTCATAATGTTATTCTTGTGGAGCCGGAGCCGGTTTATTACCGCCTATTACTTCCATGTCGATGGGAGTTGCTAAGAAGATGGCAGAATAGTTAGAATCCGCTGTGACTGTGTAAGTGGTACCACGTCGGTCGGCACGGGCCTTACCGCCATTGAAAGACGGTGATAAAGAGCCGGTCAAACCGGGTTGACCTAAAATCATTTGGTTACCTTCTGGATCTTCAAAGATATAATACCCACGGGTGTTTTTGGCCATGGCGTTGAATGCGTGCATTCCAGGAGTATTACCAGGGAAGAAAAAACCGAGCGTCTGTTTAAAACTGATGCCGTCCGCTTCTCCTTGTGGTTCTGCTTTGTATTCCACCTCTCCATCGGTACTATATAAGTAAATGGGCTGTTTAATCGAACCTCCTTCAGCAAAAGTAAATGAACCTGCAGCGGTAATCAGTTCGGTGTTGTCGGTGGCTTTCTCTGGATCCGGTACGGTCGGTACCGTGATTGCCGCTTCTTCCGGTACGAATAATAAGCGAGCTTTGTAGCCGGCCATATTATTCTTTCCCATGTTCCATTTGAGCGGAGCAAAAGCCGGACCTGCAGCCAGGATCATAGTCGGATCATTCAGATCCAACGATAAAAGGTGTTGTGCTTCAGGCAGCAATATAACTGCCAGAACCAACACGAAAGCGAGAATAAATATTTGTTTCTTTTTCATTGTGATATACTATTTTAGAAGTAGTTAAGCGGAGAGAGAAAGTTCCCTCCGCTAATGATAAATTAGGTGTACTGTGCCTCTATTGTAGTGACTTCACCCTCTTTGATAGTGACTTCCTGGTTTACCGGTTTTGTCTTACCGTCCACATCCTTGAATGTAACGGTGTGCTTGCCGGCTGTCAAGCCAATAAAGTACTGTCCGTTGGAACGGGTAGACGTCTTGCCGTCAACGGTCCATGATCCCCCGTCGGTGCCGGTGATGTTTACCTGTACGGCGCCGGTTAAGCAGTAGTCGCCTGCCAGGTCGTTGGCTTCGTTCTTCTGCTCATTCATACGGTATACTTTTTCATGCCAGTCATTGATACGCGTGTCGTATCCGGCTTGCAGCCAGAACTGCCATTCGTTGGGATCCGGATAGATATCGCGGATCTGACAGAACTTCGTCGCAGCTTGAGTGTTGAATGCAAGATCCATGTTGCCGACTTTCTGCAGGATAAGACGCGATCCCCGGCCGATTGCTTCGTGTGTTACGACTTCCAGAGTCGGGCAAAAAGCATCTTCGCGAAGAAGTTCAATCATGCGAGCTACACTGGGGTATTCTTGCATCTTTAACTTATTACGTAAAGCTGTCCGGGCAGCCTTGATAACGGTTTCGGCACATAACAACTGAGGTATGCCACCTTGTGAACTGCGCAGTGAATTGTGAGCACCACCGATCCAGTCGACCAGGTTCTCATACGCACTGTAATCGTCATCCTTAACGGGGATCTCAAATTCTCCGGAGATTGCCAGATTGCCTCGTGCAGCATTTACGGCACCTGAAACGATCAACTTATCGGCTTTGGTGAAGTAGCCGTCAAATGCACCGCTGGGTGAATTGGAGTCTTCATCACGCTCTGCATGGAACAAAGAGTACACGATATCTTCAGCGTGAGAAGTGGTCAAGCCGAACACGATCTTTGTTTCCATTGGATGTTTCTTTGTGATATTGCTCACAGGAGATCCACCGATAACCAGCAATTCGTTATCATCATACTTCTGAGAGTTCTCACGTGTGATGAAAACTACATCTTTCGGTTCGATCAGTGAAGGTTCATAACCGAAGATCTGCTCGAATTCTTTGAATTCCTTGCCAATCTTATAGGATTGGGTACCGCCGGCTTTGCGACGTTCGTTGATACGTGAATGCTTGCCTTGCAGGTCCATCACGTTCAGCTTGAGTTTTGCCGCTACCTCGCTTAAGGTTGCAAAAGGCAGTGTGCGGAGCGCCTTGTCATAAATAATAAGGCTTTCCTGAAGTTTTGATACATCTACTAATTTCATAAGTTAAGGTTTAGATTAATCCTTCTTTTTTAAGTCTCTCAGTCATGGTGGCATAGTTACCGTCACTTTTTGCACAGAAGGATGCCAGATCCGCTTCTCCTTCACCTTCAGGTTCCTGTTTCGGAGTCAGCCCCTTGCTGTCATGGGCAGCATTGTTTTTCAGGTTCTGCACTTGCTCTTTGAGCTGGGTGATCTCGGTATCTTTGCCTTCGATACTGCTTTTCAGCGTGCTGATCTCAGTATCCATTGTTTCGATACTGCTTTTCAGTTGAGCGACTTCACCGGTAGAAGCTGTCAGCTTCTCGTCAATGTCCTTCTTAGCTTGGACGAGCGTTCCGTTCTCGTCCTTCAGACGCTTCATCTCAGCGTCCAGAGACTCGATATTCTCCAGGGAGAGTTCGGTCGTGGCCGCCTTATCGTCTGTAATCTTCAGGAAAGCACAAACTGTTTTCCAACTGGGTTTAAAATTCATAACGTTTAATTGGGGTTTAGGTAATTCTGGCACACATTTCGTATCCATGCCCGTAGCCAGTAAAGCGGACGTAGAACGGTCATATAAGCGTACGGCGTTGCGATTTGCCGGAATGTCAACGATGGATGCTTCCATTAATAAGGCTTCAGTCACGGTTTCACGTGTCTGTCCTGGCAGAAGCAGCTCTTTATTGGCACTTGTGGCAATGATTTGTATACCGATGGATGCGGCGGAGAAAGTCCCTGCTTCATACTTCGCGGCTACCTCTTTGGAGAGGTCGTCTACCTTGTCGAAAATAGGAATAGCAGAAAGTTCATCGCCGTTTATCTGTATGTCTTCCCAATGGCCGATTGCTTTATAGTTCCCCCAGATGGGTGAACCTTCATCACGAAAATGCATATACAGCATGACCGGATTCTTTTTGAAGGCTTCAATATTGAGGCCTTCAGTGAGAACCCGGTAACCGTAGCAATTTACTGATGAATCGGAAAGAATGATGCGATTTTGACTCATTGCATTATTTTTGATGCAATGATACGCAGTTATAAAGAGGTGTAGAAGGACGCTATTCTGTCAGTGTTAATGCAGGATGAATGCAGGTTGCAGAGATGGATAACTCATAATGTCTGAAGTCTGACGGCTTTTCTCCTGGTATTTCTGCAAAGGTTCCGAACAGTGGATAATTCGGGTTACCAAAAATCCGCTTTTCATTATTGTTGGTAGTTGCGATCAGGATGGATCCGCGTGCGGCTACTTGTTCCAGTTCCGCTATCAATCGCTTATCAACCCCTGCAGAAAGCAGACTGATTATTGCTTTGTGTGTGTACAAGGTACCGGAACTCTCATTTTTGGGAGTGGCATCTACTGAGGCTCCACTTTGACGTAAGGGTAGTAAACGTTGGGTATCTTTGTTTTTCCGAAGGTATACGCCGGAGGGTGAAGTAACCGCAAAGTATGACAACTCGTCTATAAAGACAAGCTCAACAGATTTATAACCGCCTAAATTGTTCATAACTGGTTGATTATTAGTGATTGCGCGTGTTTTGTCACGCTTTTACTCCTGTTTTTACACTGTTTTTGCACGAAAATCGGACAATTAACTACACTTGCTCGGGTTAACTTTTTCGGGTGTATTGCCGTTTTTCTTCTTTCGGCCTTACCTTAGTTCGCCAACGATAGTAGTTTTTTAAAAACGCATCTTCCGTAAGAGAAGAAATTCCGTACTTGCTCATAAAGGCATGAATACCGACTATAAAGTTCACACCATACCGATGTTTCTGTTCGTCTACCGTATCATGTAATTCTGCCCACATAAGAAGTTCCAGTTTGCGGTTAATGATCATCTGTGACCGCATTCCGAGATAGTTGTATGTCTCCGGGTTCTTACCGATGGATCGTGCAGGTAGATAAATAGTCAGGTTTCCCTTATCTACCTGGTGATCGGCAGGGCGTTTCTCCAATAAATCATATATCACATGATAGATATCTAATGAATCGGGAAATCTGACCGCTGTATCCTCAAAGTTACAGAACTTCCCGATCAGGTATTCCCGGATATGTGCAGGTACATTTATCTTGGTAGTCATGGTTAATAGTAAAAGTGTATAGAGCTAAAGTAATAAAAATAAGTGGATTATATTGCTATCGGTCTACATTTTTAGTATCTTATAGCTAATCCCCCCTTACGATATCAGTACTATTTTTTTGTACTTTAGTGCAAATTGTACCTGTGTTGTCTTTGTCTATTCTGATTATCAGTGTTTTACGTCCGTACAAAACGCGTACTTTTTCTGTACGGAATTTCATTCTGCGTACAAAACACCATTTTGTACAAAAAAGTGCAATTCGTACCGTTTTGTACGAAAATCGTGCAGTGTTTAAATCTTTGATTTATAATGTAATAAATGCCGAAAAATGGGGCTTCGTACGAAAGTACAAAAATATCTCTATTTTTATGCAGGGTATTTTTGAAAAAGAAAAAAATAATAAAAAGAATATATAGGCACCCTCATTCAGCTTTTGCCGTCCATCGGCACATCTGTTCAAAAAGTTTGTTGCTAATGAAAGGGGTGGGAGGGGAAACGGAAGAAAACAAAGGCGGCAGTACATGCGTACCGCCGCCGATAGAATACTCCGCTCTGTGTTTCCGATAATACTCCGCTTTGTGTTATCTGAAGTCACCCGGATAAAAGGTATGCGACACGAACTCATATTCGCGTGGCAGGCTCTTAACGCCTACAATCACGCAAATACCTCGTGCGGCCAGTTCATAAAGTCTTTGTGTGGTGATTACCGATCCGCGAAAATTGTAGTTGCTGCAGAGCACGAAATAAGCCGTCGAAAGATCAATCGAATAGATATCTTTCCGGATGATTTTAACGGCATCGGATTGAATCAGGGCAAAGCCGTAGCGAACTGCCAGGCGTGCGATCAGCTGCTCGCGCTCCTGGCTTGTTGGTGCTACTACTACCTGTATTTTATTCTCTTTTTTTATCATAATATTATTGCGTATGTCGCTAAAATTGCCTACCTTTACAGGGTAATAAATTGGGATATTATAGTCTTTTCTCTCCTTTGCGGTAGGGGCGCGACGGGATAAATTTGCAGCATCTTTTGATCATTGAATAATCATCCGAGAACTCCAACAGATCATCCGTTATACTTTTCCTGCATGTGTCTTCGATAATAAACAGACTTGCCACCTTAATAAACATATTCATAGTTTTCTTACTACAGTGATCTGCTATGCGCAAGACTTCATCCTCCTGAATGCTGAGTAGCTTCATATAGACAGCATTATAAAAGTGCATAAACCGGGTGGGTTCCTGCTCATAAAGAGGATATAGTTCCTTAACTAATTCTGAATAAGTCGGTGCCATTACAATGAGTATATAGGTTCTAAGATAGCATCTATTAAGTCCAGGTAAGCGGGTTCATCTTCCAGCTCGTACGAGATCAGTACATCTATATTACCGCCGGAGGCCCTGCCGATTTCCATGTGGATCGGCAGGTTGTCTTCAAGTATCAATTCCGCCATGATTCTGGCCAGACGCGAGTCGATTGTTTTCTTTTTTAAGATCATATTAATAGTCTAATAGTTCATTGTCCGCCTCGGTGTGAAACGGCAGGCTTGGGTAATCATTTTCAGCATAATCATTGTTTTCGGGAGCGATAACTTTGCATCCGACTGTGAAATATTCAACTCCGCCGGCTTTGTCGTCAACAATGGGATTACCGTCCTTATCAAACTGGTGGGGCTTACCGGTTACCGGATCATACTTATGCGGATTAAATGTGAAGCCTTTCCATTCGCAATAAAGTTTAAACTTCCTTTTGAATATAGTTGTACTGTTGAATATCTTTTTCTGAGCCGGGTCATAGTTGCAAAAAGAGTCATAGAGTTCTTTCCGTACCAATCTGGTATTGAGATGTGCCGGGTCTGAGAAATATTCGTCTGCCCAGGAAATCAGCGGTTCGGTGATTTCCTGGCGTAGCTTGCGCTGCTCAAGACGTTCGCCTGGTGCCTGGATAACTCCAAACTCAAGATAGAGCTGAATACAGTTTGCAAGCAGGTTCCAGGTGAGGTTCCATTGATCATAATCCCATTCGGAGAAGAACAAGCAGCCGAAATCATCTAATGGCTTATGTACGTCGTTATAGAAGTCGGAGAAAGCGATCAGCCATTGGCGATCCTTAAAGCTGGATCCGTTTCCCCGGATGGCATGATTCGTAGGTATGTAGATCTTGGCAGACTTGGCGAAAGGTATGGTTATTCTTCGGCCGCCTTTATAGTTGATAGTCCAATCACCGGTAATAACCGGAAACAAAAACTCGAAGTTGAAGTTCTGAAGCACGTCATCGATGAATACCAGCTTTGTGTTTTCCTGCACATCATTCCAGATAAATTGATCACTGAAGATATCACTTCGTTTTCCGGATATATAGGCAGTAGGCACGACATTACGCATAAGCTCACCAATCAGTGACTTTCCGGAGCGTCCGTTAGACTCTCCGACTTCTGACTGCTTTCCGTCCATGCCGATCACCGCCCTGGCGACATTGTTGTCTTTTGCCTCCATCGCCATGTAGCCGATAGCACAAAGTTTGCTGAGTAAATGGATCCGGTTCTCATTCTCTTCCGCTTCTTCGATTTCTTCCGGACTTTTTCTCCACGTGAAATTACTGGCATTGATCAGGAACGTTAAGAACTGGCAGGAACTTCCATCTTTTGTAATATCATAACTACATTGGCCGTCCTTCATCTTGAAGTGGATCAGCGGTTCACCCAGGTACTTGGCAGGAATGGTTTTCTTCTGTTCTTCCCAGATATGGTGAGTAATGCTTTCATAACCGATTTCTTTTACTGTATCTTTATTGATATACCAACAGTTCTTATCAAAGTAGAGATATTGACTTTCCCGGTTCGGCTTGATGAAGTTGGGTTCGATGAATCCGAGCAGAGAAAGTTTGTCAGGCCCTACATATTGGGATACTCCTTTGATCAGCATTTCGTTAACCTCTTTTTTACAGTAATGTTTAGCGAACTGAAACAGATAATCGCGTGCGTCACTGGCTTCGATGGGGCGAACGACTGGCGGATCCAAGTGAATGAACTGAAAACTTCGATCCAGGCGCCGGAGGCGACCAAAGCCTCGGTTCTGCAAGAAATTCTGTGAGTTGACATAGCAAAACTCTATTTCCGTACGTTCGTTTCCGGAACGGTCACTTTTAGAAACTTCATTCCAAAACTTTTCATCATCATCAAAAGGTTGTGCCAGGACTAACGTTCCGGACTCATCGAACTTCCAGCGATATCGACCGAAAACAAACTCCGGAAGATTGATTAGCACATCTTTATGAAGTTCAGCAAAAGCCTCGTGCGTATGCAGACACCAAAATTCTTGCAGCTTGTGATCGGTTAAGGTGGTAACCTTAAACATCTCGACATATTTCCCTAAACCCTTCTTATCATTACAGGCATAATTTATATCTGTGGCCAGCTCGTCTTCTTTTCCTGAGAGAGTGTTTGCCAGGATATCGTCAAGCCCTTTATCTCCGGCGTCATTCTTCTGGATATGTCCGATGAAGATCTCGACATAGATATTGCGGTTTTTGAGTGTCCGCATATACTCTTTAAAGTTCCGGGCTGCATAGAAGAAATTTCGAGGACGCTTTTCTATCTGATCATTGATCTTTATATTCGTTGAGATGTCGTTCCAGTCTGAATCAAAGATAAACGCGACCTCTTTAACCTGGCATTCTGTGATGATACGCACCACATCTTCCGGTAGAGATCCGTTCATTCCAAGGTTCTGAATGCCGGAGACGGCAATCGACGGAATACCGTGTTTGCATGCCTTTTCCGCTTTCTTTTCTCCTTCCTGAATATAGAGGCGAGGAATAGGTGTTTTTTCCTTAAACATCTTACGTATGCGTTCCGGAATATACACCGGTGTTCCGGATCCGGGAGGCGACTTGTACTTAAAGGGTTTCCCTTCCTTGTCAAGATGTGAGTCCGGGAATTGCCAGCGGACCCGAAAGTATTCTTTCTTTTCGTTGGTTATACGTTTCTTACTGTCTTTGCGGTAGTAGGTGACAGGCATACCGTCAAGATCATAATATTCGATGATAACATCGTCGCCTTTGGTGATGGCTCCACGTTCATCAATAGTACCTGGGCGAAATGTTCTTAGCTCGAATATGGCTTGTTTATCATCGCTTTTATACACCTTTGCAGTAACATCCTCAAAGGTTAATCCGGAAGCAGCCAGCATACGCGCACAATAGCTGTCTACATCCACTCCTTTAGCTGCTTTACTGCCTTTTTTGAGCTTCTTTATCTTTTTAGGTTGGGGCTTCTCGTCCAGTAGGACATTGAACCGGTTAGCCAGGTGTTCAAGTGCTGCAGTGTATTCTTTGCCTTCAACTTTCATCAGAAATGAAAGTGCACCGCTACCGTTTACCTCATGGCATGAAAAGCACCCAAAGACCTCTTTGTTCGGATTGATACTAAACTTTCGGGCTACCCCACAGTGAGGACAATCACAAACATAATTGACTCCGGATTTTCGGAGTTCATGAAAATCCTGTGCGACATCAAGTAAGTGACCTTTAGATGCCTCTGTTATTCGATCAATGTCATTTTTAGTAAAGTACATAGTTTCCTATTTAATCATTCTGCGAATTACGGCTTTTCTCTGATGTAGTGACAGGACTACATCAGATCAGCTAACGGCACTCATTTATATCAGTATTTATATAGCCATATCGTAGGTATAAATGAATGCAATCCGCAATCAGTTCCCAGATATACGCCCAATCTGTTGTATCCCATTCGTGATAAAATAATTTCCCGAAGTCACTTTCGACCCTGTGCTCTTGGCCATAGTAATCAGAAAACTGAAGTCGCCACATGCGATGTGTTAAACTGGGATCTTTGGATGTCAACGGTTGAGTGCTTGTCAATATGAGTTTTGGTGATTTACTGAATGGAAGAAAACTGTGCCGTCCACCTCTTTTGTTGATATACCAATCCCCTGTAATATTATTGAATAAGGTTTCTAATTTGAATAATTCTGAAAAATCCTCAATGAGGACTATCTTAATGTCCTCCGGCATTTCCGACCAAAGGAATGGATCACCGATTTTGCCTTGCACAATATACATTCGGGATATCTCTTTAAAAAGGTTTGCAAAGAGCGTTTTTCCGTTCCTGGTACCGGACTCACAGAATACAGCGCGAGGATTGTTTAGATCCTTGTACCCAATGACTAAATATCCTATTGCGCACAACTTACTAAGCAGATGCACATTGTTTCTGTATTCATTTTCAGATCCACAAGGTTCGATCATACTTGTACGTTTTAAAAACTGCAGAAAATCACATCTCTCTGCATTCTCAGTTTGTGTGAATTTACACACATCGTTTCTATAAATTGCTTCAATCATAATGTTTCTGTTTGATTAGGTTTTATTATAAATATATATCTCTAAGACGACCTTCATAGGTGATGTCTTTTATCAGCTTATATCCTTCGCTTTCTTTCAAATCGTCAAACGCCTGTTTCAGCCGATCAGAAGTATCTTCATATATTTCTATCTCTGATTTGAGTGTCTTATTAGGACTGTTTCGAGAATCAATAGCCCACATAAATGTATCTATGTCATTAAGTATGTCTGTAATCTCATTTCTAAATTTTTGATATGCATCCATTTTGGTTCCTTCCTTATTAGTTATTAGTTAATTTCACGTATTAACAGAATGTCACAATAAGCATCTGCATCTATTTTTTTGGATTGTATTGTCTGAATTTTGAATCCAGCTTCGAAAAAATCAGAAAGTTCTATGCCTGATAAGAAAAAAATCCTTATTTCGACATATTCGCCAGGCATTGTTAAACCCGACATCTCCTTTTTTTTCCAATATCTAACCCACGTATGTGCGCTCTTATTGAGAAGGTTGAAAATAATTTGTTCTATACTCATTTTTTATTAGTCTTTAATTAATTTAGTCATTTCATATAATGCAGAGAACCCGACTTTGGAAGCCACATTCATTTCTTCAACTGTTGGAAACCTTCCTTTAATTAAATAAAATTCAAGTAGATCATTAGATGATAAAACAGTTATTTTAGTTATCTCTATGATTAGATCATAGGTAACACTGGATATTTTAGACAGCTTGATAGCATTCTCGTCTTGGTACATATCTGTCTTGTTATGTATTAAAAAGGTAAATCTTCATCAGGCTCTGGTAACCTTAGCATTTCACACGAGTAAGCACCACTAAACCCTTCTAACCAAACAACTATTTCTCCACACATGAATTGTGGGGGTGTAGTTACCTTCCAAACTTTTTTAGCATATTCAGGTTTCAACTCTATTTCAGCTCCAGTCATGACAACCTTTGTTCCGGGTTTTAATTGTTCAACAAACTTGCCATAGGTAGAGCTTATAGCCACATTGACCTTTTTTCCGTAATGTTCATAACGTAAAACAGAATTTCCAAACTGTTTAGTCATCATTTCTTCGATGGCACGACGAGAATAAACTGCATCCATTGTCAACTTAGCCACTGTTAAATCTTTGAATATCTTCTTTAAGTCTTTTGTTTCCATATTAATTAGTTATTAATCAATTATTTCAAATGTAACTTTTACTTTTTTACAGCGATAGCCCCTCTTATACCATTGCTTCCATGTACGGGAACATCCCTTACACCATTCTTTAATGCAGAAACTTTTGAAATATTTCTGCGTATTCATTACAATAAGGCCATCAGGATAAACGATAACGTACATTATATCTTCGCGCATATTGGTTCTTTTCTACTTAGTTTCCTCCATTAGTTTTTCTGGAAATCCCTAAATAACTTTTCGATTTCAGAGGTAGAAAGGGTTTTTAATAAGTCCTTATTTTCAAAGGCAACTTCTAATATTACTTTTATTAGATGATCTGCATTCATACTTCTGATTATTGCTAAAATAATATCTACAGGATTTCCAAACATTACAGCGGCCATTGAAGATTTATCTTTTACCTTTCCGGAGAGAATACAAATACCATTCAAATCTTCGCTTGTACAATTGGTTGCAAAATCTACTAATATCTTTTCAATATTCTTTTTTTCCATTTTTCTGATTTTATTGTGAGAGTATTTTAAAAGTACCGGGTACCACCCCGGTACTAACCCTAACCCGGGGCTGTCCCGACGACTGTCCTTTTCAGTCGGCTTCATTAAATTATTAATATAAAGATTGCTCTTTAGCGAGCGTGCTTTCTTGCTTTTTCAAACTTTGCCCGGAGTTTTGCCGCGTGTTGCGGTGTACATAATTCAGGCTTAACCATTATGATCGTTCGCGCGTCGATTCGGAGCGGTTTTTTATCACGATCACGGGAGTGTTGCCGAACTATTTCTAAATCTTCCGGATTCTCATTAATGAATAAATCTGCTTTAGTACGTTTATCCTTGCTTCTTGATGGGGATGGTGTAGTAACTGTTCTCATAGCGTTTTTAAATAGAGATATGCGGGACGGGAACTATACCGCCCCGCTGTCTCATTTGTGAATAGAACTAATGTATAACACATAAACCGGACTTTACCGGGGGATTCCTTAAATCCCGAAAAATGATTAATAATTAATTAACTGGATGAAATCTCGATTTCCCGAGCGCGCATTGGGATCCGGATTTCTATACGTGCTCGCCTGTTACGGCTAACAAATATCTGACTGGGTTTAAAGTCTATACCTGTGAAGACAAAAAGAACGAGTAGCCCAGTGGCTAATCTCATTCTTGCCACAGGGGAAAGATCAAATGATATGTTGAATTGGGTGCAGAAGAAATAAGCTGAGAGCTCTGCAGCTTTTTGTAGGCCCGTCTTTAACTTGATTTTCCGAACCGTGTTGTCGACGGTTCGAAGTGCTATGCCAAGAAAGCTCGCAGTTTCTTTTTGCGAAGCTCCCCATGCGATGCATTCAAGTACTTCAAATTCCCGTGATCCAAGTTTGGCTTTAAGATTCATATAGCTCAATTTAGGGGAGAGATATCCCATACATCAAGGATATTATATTCTCCGAATACAGCACTTATCTTTTCATACTTCGGCAGGCTGATATCTATGATACCACCGTTAAGAAGACTACTGAAGTAAGTCAGGCGAGAGATTTTGAGCGCGGACATAAGTTTTTCCCTCACTTCCTTTTTCTGTGAGAGAGTGACTTGTAAATAGCCCTTTTTGAATGAATAGCGTTTTTTCGCTATTGCTTTTGTTTCGTTTTTATCGTACATTTGTTTCACTGTTTTTGAAATAACACTGCAAATATATTAGAAAATTCTAATATATCATTCTTTTATATTAGAAAATTTCAATATGGGTGAAACTTTTATAGATAGATTAGATAGATATAAGGAATATGCCGGTTTAAATGATAATCAGATTACCGTAAGGTGTGGTCTGACCGTCGGTATTATTAATTCCGCTCGGAAACGAGGTAGTAGTCTGTCAGGTGAGAATATTGAAAAATTTCTAAATGTATTCAAAGATGTCAATGCCCGTTGGTTGCTTACTGGAGAAGGTGAGATGATTCAGAATGATGAAGTATTTGCAGCTAATAATGATAGTTTAACACTTTATTTAAGAAAAGAGAACAAGGAATTGAAATCTAAAAATGAAGAGTTAAATCGTGAAATAGGTAAGCTCGAAGGGCAGATCATAGAGCTTAAAAAACATGTCCATGTGGAGGATGTTGCCAAATGTGCCATTGCAAGCGGCTCCGATTTAGTGGACAAGAGTACATTATAAATAAGTATTAAAAAGAAGACAAGCTCTGAGGCGTTTCTGGAGTTTTTTGAGGTAATGTAGTCCGAGTGTAGACCGACACTAATCTAATAAATTGATAGTAAGTGTTGAAGATACTCCGCCAGGAACCTCAAAACGAACAAAATGCCCTGAGTAGAAATACTTGGGGCATTTGTTGTTTATTGACCTTCAGTAACTTAGCTACCCTGCCATTTGGGTGAAAAATCGTGCGAGTGTAGACCGATTGTAGTCCGAGCCTCCTAAAACGATACGATTGTAGCACATGAAAAATATTAAGATATACCTCCGAAAATATAACAACGATACTTCCGGTATCGTGTGGATCTCCTTTTATGTACAACGACAAAAGATTAATTTCTCCACTAAGGTTACAGTAGAGTTGAAGCATTGGAATGAGAAAAAGAGTATAGTTGCTGCAGGAGATAAGCAATCTGCCGATAAGAACCTAATAATCGAAACTATCTTGGCACGTATCAATAATGTGTTTGTAAAGTATCGCCTCCGGGATAAGAATCTGTCTCGTGACCTCTTTCTGCGTGAATATAACCGACCATCGGATTACGCTACATTCTTCGATTTCGTCCGGGATTATATGAAAAAGATCTCTCATCGCACGGAACTTACTACCCTTAACACGCACATGAGTGTTATCCGGAAGTTGAAAGAGTTCAATACTGACCTGATCTTTGATGATATCACACGGGATTGGTTGGATATCTACTTTGCTTACCTCCGGAGAGAACTGGATAATAATGCAAACACAGCCTACAAGAACATGGCTATTATCAAGAAGTACGTATTAGCTGCATACAAAGCTGGATATATGACAGAGAATCCTTTTGAAGAATGGTCGATTAAAAAAATAACTTCCACCTGTGTATATTTGAATGAAGAAGAGTTGGCCCAACTCGTGGCATTGTATAATACCGGAGAATTGGAATATAAATTGCATAAGACATTGGAATTCTTTCTATTCATGTGCTTCAGTAGTCTACATGTTGGAGATGCAAAGAAACTGCAGCTTGAGCAATTCTCTGAAGATCACTTTACCTATTTCCGAATGAAGCTCCGGAACAGCAAGCCGGAACCGATCCAGATCCCGATATCTGATCCACTCAAGAACTTATTATCCAAGATTGTCGGTACAAGAAAAAAAGGTCCTTTGTTTGAAGTGATCCAGGCAGATCAAACCATGAACCGCAACCTGAAGGATATTGCTGCCATTGCTGAGATAGATAAACCTATCACTCACAAAGTCGGGAGGCATACATTTGCAACCATTTACCTACGGCATACAAAGGATCTTGCAGCACTGAAAGAGTTACTGGGACATTCAGACATGAAAGAAACGCTCGTATATGCTCATGTTATGGATGAGTCGAAACGTGAAGGGGTACAATGTTTCAATAGCTTTGTAATTTAGTACTTTCGTACGAAGTTAGGTTAAAACTCTGTTTTTAAAAGGAATGCGGATGCACGATCTTTGTACGAAACCGCACAAAGATCAGTACATCTGCACGAATTTAGTTAAGGTCGGATAATAACCGGGCGCATGAAGTTTACAAATTCATCCCTTACTTCAAAGCAGGGACACATTTTGATCCATTCTGATGGCTCGACGATACCATTATCATTGAGATCCGGAGATGTGTCGCGGTGGCCTAAGATCTCGATGATATTGTATTGCTCACAGAGAGTTGCAACGAGGTTACGAAGAGCTTCTTTTTGTGCAGGCGTACGTGTATCGGCAGCCTTTCCCATTGCGTCTAATCCTCCAATATAGCAGATACCAACAGAGTGATCATTGTAACCAGGACAGTGAGCTCCATTAATTGAAAGTGATCTTCCTGTTTCTACCACACCGTCAAGAGGTATAACATAGTTGTATCCTATGCCTTTCCAGCCTTGCGCTTTATGCATCCGATCAATGTCATTGGCGCGGAAATCTTTTCCTGCAGGAGTAGCAGAACAGTGAATGATAATAGAATCAATTGCTTTCATTATTCTTTTTATTCCTTGATTATGCGAACAGTGCCTCTACTTTCGACTTAATTTCATCCATGGTTCCCGACATTTGAACATTTACACTTAGGTAACCGGAGCTAATACCAGCACTACCTATCACCTCATCATTTTCACAAATGTTATAACTAATGTTTGTGATCTCTTCACTTACTGACTCGCCGTTATAGTTACGGTTCACATTCTCACTAATTTTCACTAACTTCATAATCTTTTATTTTTTAGGGTTAATAATATCTTCCAGTATAGGGCAAATAGCCTCCTGTACAAAGGCGAGAAAAACCTCACGCACATACTTTACAATAATAGCAGCGTTTGTGGCATCTACATCAACCTTACCGTTTTTGTAGATATCACGTGCTAATTCCAGTTCGCCAATATCGGCAGTTTTACCATAGATGGTATTACCTAGCTCTTTGCTGACATCGAGGGTACTGTTATTCCCCTCAATGTCCTTCACTTGAATGTTTCTAAAATCAATTTTCATAACTGTATTTTCTAATTTAAAATTTATTTCGTCCGACAATCATGACATTAAAGGAATCATTCTCCCATGATCCTTTGTTTGATTGCATTTTTACAACAAAATAATTATCATAAATTTCAGGCGTATAAAGAAAGTTCCAGTCACTTATCATGGTTACAAAAGGCATATAATCGGTGTGACCCAAATTATGAGTAATTACATATATACCATTCGAAGACTTATATGTATAAAAGTTTGGAGTACCATTTCCCCAGACACGATCTGTACCGCCATCGGCGTTAATTCTCGCAGCCCGCAATACACCCGGTGCATTCCAAACTTCACCGGGACGTTGCCCGAAGGTATGACTACCATAACTTTCAACAGCTGTTCCTCCTGTCTGAGCTATCATACTCAAGCATGTACCTGATACATTTTGAGTATATATACCGATACCTGTAACGCCATCAGCCCGAATACCTAACAATTCAGTAGCACTATCGTTAATTCTTAAAAAACGTGTTCCACTCGGTTCTACAAGTATCTTAGCAGACGCAGCACTTTTTATAGAAAGTGAATTACCTTCTACATTCCAACCGCCAATTTTAGCACCCGTCGTAACCGTTAGCTTTCCTGTTGTTATCTCAGTAGCTGCGATTTTGGTAGCTAATAAACTTCCCGTTATCAGTGTATCAGCATCTATTAAACTTGTACGGATATACCCACCGTTGATTATAGTATTCTTTGCAGTAGCTTGATTTACCATTTCAGTATAACTTGCATATCCAAGTTTCACGGCTACATCATTACGAGCATTAGTTAGTGCGTTATTGGCTTTGGTTGTTGCATCAATAGCGGCGGCTGAAATAGCAGCAGTCTTTGCATTATTAGCCTTCGTTGTGGCATCCGTTGCGGCAGTAGAAATTGCAGAACTCTTTGCATTGTTAGCTTTCGTTGTAGCATCCGTTGCAGCCGTACTAATAGCCTCGCTCTTTGCTGTAGCAATTTGCGCCGGGGTTGCCTTACCGTTAATGGTACTTTGTGCGGCACTATCCAAAGAGGAAAAGGTAACTTTCCCAGCCAATGATAACTCCTTTCCAAAAATAGAAATACCTCCGGCTGTTATTGTCATACCAGATTTTATTTCTTCACGTGATGGCGTATCGTCAACGTCTGTAACGTCAAACACCGTAGCATAAGCCACATACCAAGTAAGAGGTGCAGCGGTGGTAGGTGCTGCACCACCAGTTAAGGCAAAATGATTTAAACCACTAAATGTACCGGAAGCGCCACAAGTGACTTTACAAGCATATTCTTGCCATTTGCCAGCACCAGCCGTTGAGGTTAGCCATTTTGTCGCCCCACCAGTCCCGTAACTATTGTGGTAAACATTCAAATTACGTCCGGTTGGAATATTGGCGATAATACGCACAACAAACACAGCATTAGCGCGGGATTTATTACCGAAAAGAAAACCACCTATACGCTTATCTGTTGCGGTGTAGAATTGCGTGGCAACGAATTTCATAGCCTTTGCAGCCGGGTTAGGACATCCGGTAACAGCAATATAGCTACGAGTCACCCCGGTAGGCAAATATACAGCTGTACCGTTGTAGCTTCCATCCTTAAAGGTCGGGTCACGATACAACATCTTACCTTTAGACATTGCAGTAGCCAATTCAGCCGCATTAGTAGCCTGTGTTGTCTTTGTCGTAACCTCAGTTACCTTTAAAGTAATCTGATCGGCTTTAGCATTTATTTCACTCTGTTTGGTCGTAACAGAGGTTAGCGAAGCGGCCGCCGAAGTTGCTGAGCTAGCGGCAGCGGTAGCACTGTTAGCCGCGGCGGTAGCTTTAGTTCCGGCTGTCGTCGCAGAGTTAGCGGCAGCAGTAGCCTTTGTCCCTGCATTTGTCTCGCTTGTTTTAGCATTGGCTGCGGATGTAGCCGCTTGTGTTGCTTTCGTTGTAACCTCCGTTACTTTAGTAGTAATACTACTAGCTGTCTGATTTATACTACTTTCCTTTTCGGTGATCGTAGTCAGCTTAGCGGCAGCGGTATCGGCTGAACTTTTGGCATTTGTTGCCGAAGTTGCGGCAGCGGTAGCACTGTTAGCTGCGGCGGTAGCTTTAGTTCCGGCATTCGTTTCACTTGTTTTTGCATTAGTCGCAGACGTAGCGGCGGCAGTAGCTTTCGTTGTGGCGGTAGTTGCCGCAGTTGTCGCCTCCGTTACTTTCTTGTTTACTTCTGTTACTTTCGTTGCTATTTGTCCGGCTGTCTGGGTTATACTACTTTCCTTTGTAGTTACTTCTTCCAGTATGGTTTCAGCACTTTCAGCGGCTTTTTGAGCATTCGTTGCAGAAGCCGCGGCAGCGGTGGCACTATTTGCCGCGGCTGTAGCTTTTTGCCCCGCAGTGGTTGCGCTACCGGATGCAGCGGTAGCAGATGAAGACGCGGCAGTAGCCTTTGTAGTCGCAGTACTGGCAGAAGTAGATGCAGATGTTTCGCTCTTCTTCGCATTAGTTGCCGCGGTAGTAGCTTCGGTAACCTTTGTACTAATAACACCTTCACGAATTTCAAACTGTGTTTCTACATTAGTAATACGTGTGTCTGTTGCTTTCTTGTCCGGTACAGGGGTTGTAACAGAAGTAAGAATATTAATAGTCTGACTACTGGCTGTATATGCAGCAGTTCGTAGGGCTATACTTACACCCGTTGCACCTTCCACCGTTACACGATATTTAGAGCCGCCACGTACATAAGCATACTCGCAGCTACTGTTAGTCATCTGCCCAATACTGCCTACGGGAGTAACACTAGCAAAACCACACGCATAATCTAATATGGTTCGCTGAACAGAAATAGCACCCCAGCCGCTCGCATTTGTACTCCATTTACATACAACCGAGAAACCGTTTGTGTGGGTACTCCAAGACGGTTTACCATAGCTCACATTTAAAGGTCTATCAACTGTTATCGTGTACATCGGAATGCCAGTAGAAAGTACTATCGTAATAGGATAATACTTACTTGCATCCAATGCAGTAGCATCTACCCAAAGTTCGGTACGTTTCGCAGCATTGGCGGCAATCGTTTCAGTCTGAGACTTAACGGTCAATTTTATTGCATCAGGTGTTATCTTCGCCTCTGCCGCGGAAACCCTTGTTCCTAATGCCGTTACATCAGTCTTAGCAGCTTTTAGTGCTATCTGATCGGTATGTTGCTTTATCGTTGTTTCGGCAGAACCTACACGTGTGCCAAGTGCATTAAAGTCAGTCTTAGCAACCTTTAACGCAATACTGTTGTTTAGTTGGGTTATACTACTGGTATGCTCTGTTTTGGTTGTATATTTCCCGGCAGCGTCAGTTATAGCAGCCTGTTTAGCGGCATCGGCTTTACTTTGTGCATCGGTTGCAACATCTTCCGGTGCTGGCGTCCAGTCAGTAGCTTTATTTCCCTTTTCCAACTTCATGTTATCAAACCATACAGTTGTGATCTTATCAAACCAAAAAAGAAATACGCTATAAGTATCACTATTATAAACGCCCTTCAACTTTAAAGAATAACGTTTCTTCGTCGTACCGATTAGTGCAGTCCCGCCACTCTGAACAGTACCATAACCGAAGCGGGCACTAATTGTCGTTGCTGCCAGTGCATAAGCATCAAAACTAAAAACATAATCTTCGCTTTCATTATGAAATAGTTGTTTTACGATTGTATAAAGGCTGGAACTTCCTACAGCCTTTCCTACTACTTTCAGCATCCCATTATCTAACGACAACGTATATGTATTAGCATTCCCCGAATAATAATATGAACTATTCAGTGTTTTAAAATCACTTCCCGTAAGTAGATTGCGACCACCAACCCGCACAGCGTTAGTGGCATTACCTGCAATAGTTTCAGTCTGACTCTTTACCGTAAGTTTAATGGCGTCTGGCGTTATCTTAGCTTCAGCGGCTGACATACGTGTTCCCAATGCGGTTACATCTGTTTTAGCTGCTTTTAGTGTTATCTGATCGGTATGCTGTTTTATTGTCGTTTCAGCGGAAGAAACGCGTGTACCCAACGCATTGAAATCAGTCTTAGCGACTTTCAGTTCAATGCTATTGCTTAATTGTGTGATGCTACTAGTATGCTCTGTTTTAGTAGTGTATTTCGCAGCTGCATCAGAGATATAATCTATCTCCGCGTCGGTTACATCGAATATCGTAGCATAACAGATATGCCATTCCAAGGGTGTGGCGGCAGTCGGTGTATTACCGCCTGAAAGATAAAAGTAACCTGTAGAACTAAATGTACCGGATGCTCCGCATACTATTTTATAGGCGTATTCCGTCCATTTACCAGTTCCGACATAGGCAGTAAGCCACTTTTGAGAAGCCCCAGTACCAAGAGAATTTGTTGCAAAATTCAATGTATAACCCGTAGGAATATTAGCAATAAGACGAACGACTAATACGCGGTTTGCTTTCGCAGTTGCTCCCCAGTGAAAACCACCCCAACCGGGTGAGGCTGTTCCGGTTGTCTTCACTTTAAGACAATAACCGGAACTATTAGGATTACCTGCAACGCCGGAAACACGAGTAACGGTTACATTGCCGTTGCCAGAATTATTATAAACA